>Ga0126336_10000361_pt1 | contig 17425 bp, 13 predicted proteins | sample SidCmetagenome_FD_92530 | JGI IMG/M metagenome (GOLD analysis project Ga0126336, IMG submission 92530) | Coral microbial communities from El Islote,Puerto Morelos, Mexico - Siderastrea C C metagenome | ecosystem: Host-associated > Invertebrates > Cnidaria > Coral | place: El Islote,Puerto... | reverse complement strand
TCTCTATCCCCCGTCGGGTTGTCTTGGGACTCCCCTCCCCCTCCCGCAGAGTCTGTGCGGACGGACGGACGTACGTACGTACGGACGGTCACGTGACTATTACGTCACAACCAAAATTTCTTGGATCCACAGGTTACCGAATTTGCTTAGCATTGGAGCTCCGCTGGCGGGCTTTGCCCTCAGGCTCCGCTAAAATCAAAACTTGCTAGGTCTGCTAAATGTTTATCGTCACCAGGTGTAGGAACACCTAAATATATAAATTTTCACAAGTTTCACAATCTTGGACAAAACTAGTGGAGACAAACGCAATTAGCGAGCGTATTTCTCAATTTCCCTGTATGGAAAGACCGACAAGACCGCAGAAATGCTTTCCCTCCCCCTTGAGGACTTCTGGAAGCAGCGCATATCCTGTACAATCGCGGAAACCCTCTGTACACAATCTTGGACAAAACTAGTTGAGACAAACGCAATTAGCGAGCGTATTTCTCAATTTCCCCGTATGGAAAGGCCGAAAAGATCACAGAAATGCTTTCCCTCCCCCCTCCCCTCAATCAATGTTGTTTGGAAGGACTGAGGATTCATCAGGGGGTATTTGGTGGCAAAGCAACATTGATAAGGGGGAGAGGGGGAAAGATCTGTTGTGCTAAGTGAGTTTCACGGCCAAAGTCTCATTCATTCCGAAGTGTCTCAACAGTTTCGTCCGAGATTGTAGCTCGGTGTCATCATTTGTGTTGAAAATACAGCATCTTAACTTTTCGAAATTGCCGCCCAGTACGTGACATCAAGATGGCGCCCCCTGTGACAAAGCAGTCTCGTTTGAGGAAAGGTGTTTTCTTGTGATGTTTGAACGAGTTTGAACAGTCCAAGTATAAGGAGAGCTGTTTTGTCTATGTATACTAGCTTATAAGGAAAATGTAATCGCACTCATAGCAAAAGCGAGTTCCAGGTGTTTTCATTGATTTCCGTATGCCATGTTGGTGTTCCTCGGAAGGACACCAATATGGCGTCTGCATACTGAGCTCCATAAATTTACTTGGAACGTTTCGGCAAATAACGGTGTACTGCACAGACCCTGCGTCTTGGAAAAGTTGTTTATTTATTAATCTTTTGTAACATTTAAAATAATTAGCTTCTGTTAGTGAATGGTTTCCAACTTATTTTTTGACGGCGTGACAATAAACAAATAACTTTAATAATTTGAAACAACGCGGTTTTCGGCAGACAAAATATTGAGCTTGTAACATAAAAAGAAAGAGCTTCCCCGTATTTTGCTTGGGTAGCATACCAAAACGATACTTGTCCAAGAATTAATATGACCGCTTTAGCTTATGCTTGAGGAGTGTCAGTAGTAATTTTAGGGTAAAAATGGAGTTGAAAGTGATTAAATGATTTTCGCACCTGGAAAGGAAATTTATTTCTCCTGGCAATAAAGTGGCGCTTCGTTCAGTTTTAATATCACGAATCGGTATCGTTTTTCATCTCACCTGTTTTTTTTTTTTGTTTCTTTCTTTCTTTCTTTCTTTCTTTCTTTCTTTCTTTCTTTCTTTCTTTCTTTCGTTCTTTCTTTCTTTCTTTCGTTCTTTTCTTTGGTGTTTTTTCTTTTGGTTAAGCCTTTGGCTTTACAAAAAAGGAATGTAGTTGTCCAGAAAAAAGTGTCTTTCTTTGTAAAGAAAAGCTTTTCTACCTCTTCCGCGTTCGCTGTCCACGCCCACCCATGCATAGGAATTACGAGCATGCGCAGCTCCTTAACTAGACAAAATTTTTTTTTTGGTAACGTTACGAAAAAAAAAGGTGGTTTTGAGGCATTTCAACGCTTATTGCGCGCCTTCCGTTCCACTTTTAAAAATCTGGAACATTTGTGGGGTGTTTATGTTTCTCAGTCATGATTAAGTAGGACCAAATTTTGTACATGCACTACTGCATTAATCGTCAAAAAGGAAAATTTACTATTCTGGCAAAACTTATGTACAAAATTTCTCATGGCTTTGCGGCTGAGACTTGTCAGATGACAACTGGCTAAGCTTGAACATTGTGCAAAGCAGCTATATCGGTGGTTGCCATGGAAATAGGCGAGACCCAAAACATTAGACTTTTTCCTGCAGTATAAAGCCTAGGCTAGTTGCGTTTGTAGCTTTTTCTCAGTGAAATGCAAATCAATGTCCTGAAAATCGTCAAAAATATTATGTATATTTGACTCTGAAGACTGATGAGAAACTGTATGGAGCCACTTTAATCAAATCTACATAATGAAGTCATTCAGTTAAGGTATAAAACATTGTTAGAAGGAAAGGACAGGAAGGGTTTGGACGCTTCTTAGTCACCGGAAAATAAAATTAAAAAAATCAAGAAAGCAATCATTTGGTGAAATACTGAGAAGGGATCAACACAATCACAAAGTACTGTTTTTTCATTTCATCCACACACTCTGAACTTAGAAACAGATATGTGGCAGAAACCTCGCTCAGATCAGGTTACGTTGAGCCCAAAGTGACATCGCTCACCCTGAGGCGAAGTGAAGACCATTTTTTTAAACTAGAAACTCTACACTTTTTTTCAAAGGTAAGCTAAGGTAAAGTCACACAAGAGCCAAGGACTCAAGGAGGCCCACGCGGCTGGAGCTTATCCCGGTTCTGTAGCATGAAGCAAATGAGAGAATTGCTACTCCCCCCTGGATGGGATGTTAGTCCTTCGTAGGGTTACCCCCAGCAGTATGCCGCTGGTAACCCATTTATACACCTTTGATGAAGAGAGACAATGTGGAGCAAAGTGTCTTGTTTAAGGAAACAACACGATACAGGGAATGGACATCGAACCACCAACCTTCCGATCTGAGGTCCAACGCGCTAACCACTACACCAACGCACCCCCACAAACCACGGCAAATAATTGACCACCGTTTGTTTCTTAGTTGGACTACAGTTTATCAGTTAATTTTTACCTTGCATCTGTTAGTATATTTCCCATTGAATTCGCACGGGAACTCTCTTGGTAGGCAAAAAAAAAGTGCAGCAGTTGACCTTTATACCCTCAATCCAAGCGTTTGATTTAAATAAACCAACGTGGAAAACGCTTCCTTTCCCTCCTGAATCTATTGTCTATGTACATGTCAGGTTGTCAGCCCTAGTCATCTTAGCACCCCTGTTTCTTTTAGTTCATGCTGATCTCCAGTTGAAGGCTTATAGTTTATTTTAATTTCTGACCTGTGGTCCAAACAGTTCCAGTTTTTCTGCAAAAAAAGCAATTACGTGATCTTCGAATTTTGAATAATGCATGTTTCAAGAAGAACGTGACCATGCGATGATTATTAAACTGATTTGTTTACTCTACGTTTCAATTACCTTTCGATTTCGGTTTGGAATTTTTAGGTTTAGAATTCAGTTGCGATTAGCACCGTTCTCACGAACATTGACACGACCAAACATTGCTCTTGTCTAATAGTTCTTCCAAGCTAGAGAGATCCACTCTTCAACATCTTTTTTTTAATTATTAAAGAAATCTCGAAAGCTTGATGCGCTTGCCACCTTTTCGATTTCTTGCTATTATCAGGCCAGCCTTCGTGGGATCTCCTTTAACTTTGGAAAGTGAGCATGTGATTGTAGGTTGTTTGTCACTTAAGCAATATTCCACACATTGCTATGGTTTGTTGGCTCAGTAAACCAAGCAGGATGTTGGAAGAACACGAGAAGAGATTGTAAGTCACGAGCCGAAGGCGAGTGATTTACAGGCTTTTCGAGTGTTATAGTAAGCCCCCCCCCCCAAAAAAAAATAAATAAATAAATAAAATAAAAACATATAACAAAATTGCTGTATATCATTGAATTAAAAAGGAACAATCATAACACAATTCAACATTGTGAACAAATGAAAGAGTCACATTTTGTGTTAAAGAGGTCGACACGTAGGACACACGTAGGACTTGCTATGGTTAAAAACCTTTTTGCTTTCTGCCAGCATATTGCACATCTTTAACCCATTCACGGGCCGTGCTGGCCAAAACCGGCCGTGAGGCACCCACGGTACTTGTGAGGTTTGTGACGTCATCACTTAAGGAGACAGCAGAAGGTTTCGTTAACCAGATAATATAACAGGCAAAGTTCTAAGAAAAGGTGCCTAGACGAGACCGATAAGAGATAATTGACCAGAGGTACAAGCAAAAAGTGAGAATTAGAAATGGAGCAAGATTTCGCCACGGCAATGGTTGCCGCTTTTTGCCAAAAAAATCCTCCTTCTTTTTGTGGATTATTTTTCCGCAAGAAGATACTTTCAAACAGCCAACAAACCTAAAGATAAACAGCCAAAAGGAAACAAACAAACAAATGGCTGAGAACCTACACAGTGAGAACACGCTTGGTTGGGCCTGTCTGATATCAACCCTGAAGGGACATTTGTTTGGAGCGATGGAACACCGTTTGACTTTCATTACTGGGCGAAGCACCAACCAAACAACTTTCGCGATGAAGAATGTGTCCATACCCTTGGGTCTCTTCGTGCATGGTCATGAGTACAAATGAAATTGAACGACGTCAATGGTTCAGACTGCCACAAGTTCACGTGCAGGAAAGGTACGTCTAAACTTCTGTAATTTACTGTCAATTTTTCTGATAGAGTAAAGCTCGGCCACGAATTTTACAACAGCTCCTGAGATGAACATTAGTTAATCTCGTTATCTTCGTTCATACAAAAGAAGATGAAATTAGCTGTAACCTTCACTTCCTCCAGAAGGTCGCAAAATTGCCTTCAGATTCTGAAAATGATTTTTGTCACGAATCCGTATTGTTTAACTGTGCAAGATACGTAAGAGCGTGTTCAGGATAAAGTTTAAATAATTACACCTGGAAAAACAGTAGCATTTCTTGGCTTGGTGGATTAGTAATATTATTGATCTTTTCATGTTAATTTCAGCCTCTTTAGCAAAACGTGTAAGCCTGTTTCTGTGTTGCCCACCTGTCCTTTAAACTGAAAAAGCTCACCGTTAAATTACAAACTAATGTAATCTTTTAATCAAGATTACAACGAGTGCCAGGGCTTCTCTTACAACTGTCCACTGAACACCACTTGTGTGAACAATGACGGTTCTTACTCCTGTCAATGTCCTTCTGGTTATCGTCTGGATGGAACGAACTGCACAGGTTAGTTTCCTTTATTGATGAAATGTAATGTGAAGTCAACAACTACTTACTTTACTGGCTATCTTGGAGCCACATTATACATAGGTATGTTCCCTTGTTCATCCTTTACAGCTAAATGCATACTTAGTTTATTCCCTTAAAAGAGACTAGCCCACATTTAATGTTTTTTTCTTTTCCCTTAATACTCCGATGCACGGCATTACGCTGCCAAGATGACGAAGAGGGGACCCAAATCACAGGAAAGGTTTCTATTTGCCATTCGAGGGAACGCAGTCACGTGCCATGATCTTTGTCGTAGAATAAAATATAAAAACTGAAATTTTGGTTCTTTTTGATACTGTCAATCGCTCAAAATCGTCAAAGTTGAAATTATCTGTACTAACGTGGTAGAACTCGCTGAATGCTACTACAAAAGAGACTAGCAGTGTTTTCGAAACGACAATCACATATAAATGTCTAGTTAAAACATGTTACCTTGTTTCTTCTTTCCTAAATACATTGCACTACACATATGCAATTTTGGTTCTAATTATGGTTTCACACCACCTGCTTTGTTGACATTTTATTTACGCAATCCCATTGCATTTTCTAACGAACAATGTCTGAAATTCATTTTATTTGCACAGATGTGAATGAGTGTCAGCTGGGCTCATATTCGTGTCATGCTCAAGCTCAATGTGTGAATGTCCCTGGTTCCTATACCTGTAGATGTTTACCAGGATATACGGGGAATGGCAGAAGTAACTGTGCAGGTACTTTTCTCTGCATACTGAAATACCATTAGCGTTCCTATTCAGTGTCATTATGACCTTGCATTAATTCTGCATTTACAAATAAACCACCTTCCTATTTTATTAGATTTACAGCACCAATGGTGACAGCGACAACCACTTGTTCTAATAATTTACTGGTGCGTTTCGTAAGCAACTCAAGTGGACTACTACAGTCTAGTATGAGTTCGTCCTACAACAGCCTCATGGATTGCAGTTGGAGTTTATCTTCAAATACAAAGTTGGAACTTGTGTTTGTTAGTTTTTACACCGAATCGTTCGCTGACTATGTGTATGTATACGATGGCGACTCGACCTCCTCTCCGTTGATTGGCCAATTCAGTGGAAGTTCTGTACCTGCCCCCATTGAAAGTTCTTCCCATAACCTTTACGTCAGGTTTACATCCGATGGCTCAAATCAGTACAGTGGATTCAGAGCGCTTTACCGAGGTATGCTTCATCTACGAATCCTCATGTAATAATATGCTATCTTTAATGGATAGCCTATTATGTCCTCTGCTTAATAAAATGACATTTTTCTTATGGCGAAGTATATCCATGAGACTGGAGAGGAGGACAGGAGGGGATGTGATTCACTTTAAAGAATTGATGGTTTCCCCTTTTGCAGCGCGACCCTTTGAAGAAGACACGTCTAGACGAAAAGTTAGCGAAGAGATATGTCCATTTTCTCTGCCTCGCTGTGGAAAGCTACTCAAAAGAGTTCAGTTGCCTACTACTCGACAATATAACAAACATTTTGTGTTAGAATACATCTTTCCAATAGCAGGTGGTTACACCATTCTAGCTCCAGTATAATTTTCCCTGGTATAACAACTGGGGTTTTCATTTACCTGGGTAAGTAAGGTTACATGTAAATATCGAATACAAGGGTGTCAATTTTCTTGCCTGGTAACTTTAGCGAGGGCAGACATTGAGGATTGAGCGGAAGAAGAAGATTAGGAAACCGCACCAGCAGATACGCTGCCAAATCCTTGGTTTGTTGCATTTCGACAGACATAAAATAAAACGTGCTGTAAGCCTCAGCATTCCGTTCCCAACATTGCTTGATAAGAAGCTGCCTTTAATCTTCTACACGCGGACGCCGCTTTCAAATGTATCTGATCACGCACTGTAAGTGTAGCGTCCAAAACTCGGTTTCTCATAAGAGGGTTTACCGGGGAAACTAAACGATCCTTCAATCCACAAAGGGTTTTACTTGCGGAATTTTCTAATGTTCTCAGTCACTTTACCGCGAAAATTCACCTGGGTAAATTTTCCTGTGGTAAAATCGGTTACACGAAAAATAACCCCTTTTCCCAGGGAAACCTTATATTTACCTAGGTAAAGTAACCACGGCTAATGTTGCTCGCTAGGATGTGTTTGCCAAGATGGGAATTTAACTGGCTTTCTCACCTGCCATTCGTAAGCATAAATGACCACAAAAAATACATTTACACGCACCGTGATACATTTTGTTATATTTTACCATATAACAAATCACTTAGTGATTGATCCCTTGGGACGTGAAGCTGCTGATTTTGGTTAAGATTTTCACGAGTCGCAAGAAGTTTCTATTTCGTTCAGAACCAACAACTACCTGCATAGTATAACTGGTTCAGTAAAGAGTTAAATGAGTTATCGCTAGTCTAATGAGGTGTTGTGATAGTTTCTTTTCGTTGTTTATGAGTAACAAGGAGCATTTAGTTACGTTCCGGTCCACTGTAACCTATTCCCACCTACTACGTCATAAGCGAATTAAAGAGGGAGGGGGAGGGGGCCACCACCCTGTTTTGTCGGGAATTTGCAAAAACAAACAAACAAACAAACAAACAAACAGACAAACGAACAATTTCTGTCATCTGAAGCCTTAAAATTTTGGGTCACAAGTGCTCCCATAATGCAGGAAATACATCTCAGAGAACGTAGATTTTCAAATTTTCCGATTGGAGGAGGAAGGAGAAGGAATTTCCTGGCTCCGTCTCCGAAGGTTAGGGTGGTGTTTTCCTTTGCTCCCTTGCGGATGTGTTCAAGGAGCAAAAGAAAATGTTTTTAAGTCTGTATTACTAAATATTAAAACACCACTTGCATGTGACAACTGACAGTGTGCTTATCCTTCTTAGTTAGAAAACAGCAATGTCGTACTTCTATTCTAACATATGAATTTTGGTTTACTTGAAATTAGCTATCACAGCTGGCTCAATCCGTCTAAAGGATGGTACATCATCAACTGGAAGAGTTGAAATCTTCTACAATGATCAGTGGGGCACAATTTGCGATGATGCTTGGGATATAAGTGATGCTAACGTGATCTGTAGACAGCTTGGCTTTCCAAATTTAGCTTCTCAGGCCTTTAGTGGTGCTTATCATGGCCAGGGGTCCGGTCCCATTTGGATGGATGACGTGGCCTGCTCAGGAAGTGAGTCACATATCTATGATTGCAGAAAGAGAGGATGGGGAAACCACGACTGCACTCACAGCAGAGATGCCAGTGTTCAGTGTTCGCATGGGTCTCCCAACATTCGTTTGGTAAATGGTGGTGCTTACTATGGCCGAGTTGAAGTTTAACACAGCGGGCGATGGGGCACAGTGTGTGATGATTACTGGGATATCAATGACGCCCACGTGGTGTGTCGTCAGCTTGGTTTCCCCAGCGCGTCCTCTAACCCTTGCTGTGCAAACTATGGACGGGGATCAGGTCCTATCTGGTTGCGGCAAGTCTACTGTACTGGAGGAGAGGCTTCACTGTTTAACTGTCCTCTTGGACGCTGGAATCCAGGTGGTTGTAGTCATAGCGAGGATGCAAGTGTGGTTTGTAACACTTAGTTTGCAATAACAACAACAACAAAAACAACAGCAACAACAACAATAGCAACAACAATAATAATAATAATAATAATAATAATAATTATTATTATTATTATAATTCAGTCATCTGCTTTTGCAAAAGCGGAACAATTTTCTTTCTTTTTTGAGTCTTTTTCCTTTTTTCCCCTTGATTTGTAAGAAGATGACAATCCTTTACTTTTTTGTAGTTGTTTTGATTATGTTTCGTAGAACAAATTCATGTACTTTTCGGTGTCGTGATTGTCAACTGTATGACTGCAGGCTCGGGATTGAAGATGGCAACCTTAAAATTGAAAATGGCTGGTTTGTGACGTCATAATTGACACGTCATAAACCCAATCTGGTCAGTTAATGACGTGCTAAAAACGTGCCAAGTCATCACAAGAGCGTTGACACTTTTTGAGATCTACAGGGAGGGGGGCGGGGGGCACTTTGTGCCCCCCATGGCTTAGAAACGCAAAAAAGCCCAGCCAAAATCGGGCTTATACCATGGTCAACAAGCCTTTCATAAATATAGTACTGTAAACTGAATTACCAATAATTTATGTTATGGTGCAATGCTTAATTTTGGTGCGCCCTTTCGAAATCGATCACGTGACGCGAAAGTGTCTCTCCTCAGCGGGCGCCTATGAGCGCATAGTGCCCCTTTTAGCAGTGTTCGCTCAAAGTTTAGAGTTGTACAATAAAAACAAAAGAGTCCTTCTGTCTAAGGCTCTATGTGTGATTGGCTCCCTCAGAAATTTGATGTTCAAACTTCATATAAACCCTCGAACGTAATATTTGTTGTGAACATCAAATTTCCTCGGGCAACCTATCACACGAGAGTGCCTTCGACAGAAGAACTCAGTTGTTTAATTGGGAGCGAAAATATGCACTGGTATTTGTCAGTGGACATTATCTGTTCTGACAAGCGAACAGTAAAGAGCGAAGTTCCAGAAAAACTGAAAACCTTGAGGACCAATGACAAATATCCATGTATATTCTTAAGGAGAGAAAAAAGTTACTGTATTAATTATCCTTCAAAAATTTTTGTTGAAAGTTGCGCGTGCACAAAAAAGGATGTTGACTTTTTTTTTGCGACGAATATATTGATATCCTCGTCTGTTTAAAAAAAACAAAAAACAATTACCTTAAATAACCTTAACCTTATTTAACATAAATAAGGTTGAGTAAAAGTAGAAAAATTGGCGTGTTTAGCGCGAGAGTGGTGGTTTTAAAAAGCTTGTTTGTATTTATAGCCGCCATATTGGATTCGTATACCGAAGAGGATTCGGACAAGTAAGAGACAGTCCACTGAAGTCCTTATTATTAACTTGCCGTAATTCTCTGTCTGTTTTCGTAATCCGAGATGGCTTTAATATACGAAGGATTATTCAGCGCGAGCAAAATGTTGTAAAAGCATACATTTTGTTTGATTCGTAGCACTAGACATCGTAACTATAAAGTTTTTCTAAGCCATGTAGTCTTCAATGTTGGTGAAAGATTTTTCTAGATCGGTGTCGTCCTGCAGCGTTTTGTCTAGGTGATACTAAGACCAGGAATGAGGAATGGGGACGCCAAACTTTAAGGGTTAGGGTTATTTTGGATCTCACTCATTTATCGCCAATATCCCTGACGGCTTGTTTCCTCGTCTTCTTCCCAGTCTTAGTAATATCCATTTTGGTCTGAATGTTGGTACAACTTGATACACTGGGGATATGGGAGGGGAGCAGTGCTAACTGGGTGTATAGCTTAGTTGACCGAAAATCGCTCACTGAAACGAGGTCCCTGGATATGAGCAAGCGTGCTCTGATTGGCCCCCTAAGGGATATCATCATCATCATCATCATTATCATCATCATCTTCACCATCATCATCACCATCATCATCATCATCATCATCGTCGTCATCATCATCATCATCATCATCATCATCGTCATCATCATCATCATCATCATCATCGTCATCATCATCATCATCATCATCATCATCATCATCATTACAGAACTATCATTATTCAGAGCTAAACATAAGTTAGAATCGTCGTTTGGTGCAGTAGAGCTAGACCTTGACCTCACAGAGGCGATGTTCGATTACTCTAGTTGTTTTTCTTTATACCTAAAGGGTCTCAACCGAAACAAAATGAACAAATAGTTCGGTTACAGTTACCAGGAAATCACACAAAATTTTACTTTCCAAGGATATAGCTCTATTTAAACAATAGAGGTCCTCTGTCAAAGGCACTATCGTGTGATAGGATGCCCGAGGAAATTTGATGTTCACGGCAAATATTAGCCCAGGAACAAATTTCCGAGGACACCTATCACACAAAGGGCCGGAGACAGAACTTTTCTATTGTTTATTGTACAACGTTAAATTCTGAGCAAAAAATGCTGACAACTGCAATGCGATTATTATATCTCGAAAAATGGAGTGGGAAAGCCCCCAAGGTGATTGACGAGTAAACTGAAGCCATTTTAATGCATGTTCTTCATTTCTAATAATTTACACTGAAATGGTTAAAAAGCTAACCATTTTTGTTTTACCGAAAAGTGCCAAACGTGGGTACTGTGCGCTGATAGGTGCCCGCGGAGGAGAGACACTATCGCGTCACGTGATCAATTTCGAGCAATGGTAGCATGCCAAAATTTAGTGTTGTACTGTAAGAGTCAGTAGATATTGCCAATCAGGTACTTGCGTTTGCCATAAACTACGGAGAACGTCTATAATAATAGATAATTACTTACAATTATTGCTAAGATCCCAGTGGTAAGCTAGTGTTAAGTATAACGGCTTTAGAAGTGTGAATTTGTGAACTTTGACCTGCCAAAGGCTGTCTGACACGATGCAGCTGGCACAGTTTGTTACATAATGAAAGCGTTGTACGAGAAATTTTAGGTCTGTCTGATACAAAGAAGTTTGGTTGCATGTGCCGGCTTTTGTAGTTTTAAAAAGATCATAATTCGCAAAACCTTTCATGTCGTTTATTATAATCGTTATGTAATTGTATTGATACATATTACGTAGAATAAATAATCAATAAGAAATATGAACTACCGATTGAAAAAAAACATAAACAAGGAAGTTGAAAATAGGGAATAACAAGTTTGGTCAAAGTTAATAAAAACATACTTGGGAGGGGGACTGTAGAAACCCGTACGGGCTTTTACGAGGCAGTCCCTCTTCTTAGCCAACATATAACTTCATATATCTATGCAATGTATAACGAAAAGGAATGAGTGTACTTTTTTAGAAAATGTTTGTTTTGCAATAACCAATATACGCTGGAAGAAACATACCGCAGCCCTGTATTCACCCTGGTATAAATGTACGAAAGTAAAGTGAGATAAAAACAAGAGTCTGTTGAGGGAAAGGGGGTGGATAAAGTTTTTCTTCAATCATTTCACGAAGGTTTTCTTTTATCATTACCTGCCATTTCAGCAGATGTACGCATATCCCTTAGACACTTTAGCTATTAATTTTTTATCTGTTGTTCCCATGTCAACAATCTCAAATGACATGACGTCATTCAAACCAGTGAGCTGTCGTCCTTAAAACTACCCTGCAGTATGACACAGATAGATTTCAAGTAATGTTCATCGGATGAGGCCTTTGTATGGGGGATTCGCTCTCTCCTTTCATCCCCTCTTGTTTTTTGCTGTTCGGTAACCGTCCCCTTGCAAGGTGCGCAAGGTATCCTTGCAAAGCGCTGGTGCTATTGCTGTCGAGCAAGACGTGTGTTAACTGTGAATACGCTGCTTTGCTTTTCAAAACTGACGACCGTTTTAGTTTAACAAAAAACGAAAACAAAAGCATCATATACCTTTCATAGGCTTAAGGTCTTGGTCTAAATAGTGCCCGTCCCCCATCCCTCGCTAAGAAGATCTATACAGATTTACGTTGACGTTTTCAAGTTTGCGTGTTCGCGTGTTGGCTAATTTGCTGATTTTTTCCGCCGTACAATGTGTTTGAACGACGTCAGTTTTCGAAATTTGTTTTGATAGTGCATAAGTAAGGCCGTAAGGACGGTTTGATCTCGACTGAGTGTACGTCGGCTTCTTTGAAGGAACTGCATTACCTTGAGTACAAAGTAAGCTGAAATTAAACCCGTTCACGTCTAAAGTAGGCCTCAAGTATACTTAAGGGTTAATTACTTTGCTAGTATGAAACTCTCTATTATTTCCAAGATTGATGCAGTCGGTTGCTATGGTTACCAGCTATGACGCCATAAGCACCATGTGGTCAAGCCAGCTTTGAATGAAACCTGTTGTTTTTTACTTTTTTCGTCGAGCGAAGTTAAAAAAATTGACGACAAAAAGCGGAGCTTGTTAACTTATGCCTTATTATACATCTCTAGCATTGAAAAAATAATAATGATAATAAAATTTTGCCGTTTTTTAAAAAATCATTTCTCATTTTGAGTGAAATGCGAGATGGCAGCCACCTTGGTCATCTTTCTCCCCTTGTTCCCGACCCCTTGTCCCACCTCCAATACTTATGCTCTTGCGTCGTTATTAACACAGCCTTTAAGCTCACAAGGGGCTTAGTGTCTAAAGAAACTGTATGGTGCTGTGTCGGTGGGGAAGTGAAACACAAATCTTTGGATTTATCAACTGAGTTGTTAAGGTAAATTTGCCACCGTAAAGAGATTGAAAGCTGACGTTTCGAGCGTTAGCTCTTTGTCAGAGCGAATCAAGGATGTTGTGGTTTGCACTTGGTACATATGAAGGGCGGAGCAGCTACGCTTTGGTAGAACATGGCGACGTGAAAAACAAGAATAAATTAGTTGAATAAAAACCGTTTGCATTGATGCCGTCAGCGTTAAATTTTAACTACCTTCAGATTACAAAAATGTGGATAAATTTCTCATCTCAGTTGATAGATCCAAAGACTTTCGTTCTACCTCCAGGTCACGCTACTAGTACGAGATTGCATAGTCCCATTGCGACTTCGAATTTCCAGGCTCTCTTTTCTCCCTGTTGCGGACGAGCAGAGAAGGAAGAACAATATTGGTGTGAGAGCTGGATGACATTCGTAAGCCTGCGAACAGGAATTGAAAAATCGTCAGTTGTACTCAATCACGTACTCGAAGTACGATCTATTATCGTTCTACACTGCCCTTTTTTATTGTAGACCCTAAATAAGAAGAAACAGACGAAAGCAACAACAGCTACTTTTTCATTTCCTCCCTCCCTTCCTGTCAGCCCGAGCTTTCATGGTTCAAACAGATCGCAATAAATTGACGTACGGCTTGCTAGTTGATCATTTTGTGTTCGTCGCTTTCAAATCCCGTTCAGACCGCTTCCATGAGTGCGTTGATTGAAACATTGAATTTTTTTCAAATCAAACTGCGTTAAAATGTAGGCGGCTTATCATGTCCTTGGAGAGGGGGGGGGGGGGAGGGGGTAAGTTTCTCGAAAAAGTTTCGTACGGGAAGGCCTTGCCCCGAAGCTCAAACCCTTATCCTTTAATATTTCTATCAAAATGGTACCCCTTTCATATACCTAAAGATAGAGCAAAAATTTCTTACGCCTCACGGATAAAACAAAGAAAATCCAATGGTTGCAGCATTTTCCCAGGCTTTCAGTCACCCTAGTATCAAAGATACGTATTTTTAGGCACGCAGTTTTGTTGTCACGGTCAGTGACCTCCTCAGGAACCTGTTTTGATAAAGACTGAAATGATTTTTAAAATCCAGGCTTAACAGTTCGCAAAAACTCGTGCAAGAATGAAATGAAGTGTTAAGTACACACACTGAACCCTTAATCCGGCCACCAATCCCTCTAACAATCTTTTCAATAATTTCCCCTGAGGAAATTACCGTGAATTTGCCGATTATAAAGTCGTGAAGGTTAAAATAACATCACTGATACTGACGACGCACGCAACTGAATGAAATTTTAATCACAAATGTCAAGTAGAAGTACTTTGCAATGTGTCGCATGCTGATAAGATGTCTCCTTTGAATTAAGCCTGTGAACGAATAAAAGAATTTCTCATCTTAAATACAGCCGTTGACTTTTCACGAGTTATTGCAAAGTTTAAAATCAGTATACCCTTACGGATAGATCTATTAGTTTGATGCAAACTGACCCTTAAACCCTTGAAAACTGTCAATTCCTTTCATGCGAAAACCTTTCAGTTGTTGGATGGTAACAAAGCCACGAATCTTCATTCTCAAGAAGCTTTTTTCGCAAAGTGAAAATTATTTGAAAAGTTGCTTCTGATGAGAAACATGTCAGTCAGACCTCTCCTAGAACTTTGTGTGCCAACAGCTGAGACGATTAAGTGCTTTTTTATCTAGTATTTTCTTAAACAGACAAGTTTAAATAGCGCTGATAGTCTTCACATTAACTGACTACTGTAATGCCAGAAAATCCCCATTTTAAGAGGAGGAAAAAAAATTAAATGACACCATTACGGCGTTTTCATCTTGGCTCTCTCCACTGAGGTGTATAATTGGGAATAAGACGCATTAAAATACTTCGGGGGTTCCCTTTCGATGCACTTGGTCCGACCTAGGGGGCAGCAGTTATGCTCTTAATCCCTTGTTGCCGAGGAAAACGGTAAATCTCCGGAAGCCGTGAGCCAATAGGCCCCAAAACCCTTTATATTGTCTCTACTAGTTTGGTATGTTTCTTTAATTTATCGTTTTTCCCATCAAGATTTGCTTTAAAACGTTTGCGTAACAAAGCTAATGAAACGTACTGATATTTCTGAGAGAAGCTATTTCCGCCTTGAGCATGTGACCCTTCCCCAGTAGTGCGTTCGTTGAACAAACATACATTTGTCTTAACAAGTCTTGACTTACACTTCTCTTTTGTTTTCCCACATAATAGCTAGAGCACGTAAGTTGTTTTATAGAACGTAACGATTGACCCAAAAGGGCAAATTATACCCGCCCATCTTTGTCCTCAGTTGCCAATTCATTTTTTTCAATATCAAGAACAAAGTACCGAGAACTAAAATGTCGTGCATACTGCTCGTTCGGAAGCTTTTAAGCTCATAGGAGGAAATGGACATTATTACAACAAGCAGACAGCTTCTGACGCGAAAAAAATCAACGCAAAGAAAGATATTTTGTGATATTTGTTGACCCTTTAAGCTATAAAATCACTGAAACAAATTCTTCGCACTAGTGAAAATTGTTGTCAAACGGTTCTTATTAACACAAGAAAAAAGGTTGCGTAGCATTTCATGTGATGGGGGGGCATTTACCTTACTTTGTTGAGTTATAACCAAAGTATCCAGGAATATCTTTTGCAGTATGAAATTAAATGGAAAATTTATAAGCTGATTAGGCAGTGTACTGACATAAAGACAGCACAAGTTTTTAAGTGCTATGTCTTAACTTGTTTTGTGTCATCGAGATAATTTCAACTTATAGTGCTCTGGTACGAAGAATCGATCAATTTAGACCCAGTCTCTAGAACTGAAACATACAGAATGTTCAACCTGCCGCAATCATGGAACATGTAAACACATTTTAAATGATCATGGCAATGCACGTCTTGTTTTCTTTTACTAAATATTTGGCCGTTAAATTGACCTCCTAAAAATACGTCTTTTGTGACACGAATGTTCAAGAATTTCAAATTCTTTTCCTTGGAGCACGCAAAATATAACGATGACGCATACGCTGCCAAAACCTTTTGTTCCCATCTCTGAAGGCAGCAAGGTTCCAAGTTCTGAGGTTCTTTTTGTAGCATTGAACTTTTTTTATTGTTTTCTAATAATGGCTTGTTTAGTTCAACTTTCTTGACACTACAAATGAAAAGCATCAAGCCTGTTTCTTGTTGTCCTAGGCGAAGGTAACAGGCCACATCAAGTTTTTGTTTAATAAGCTCAGCGACGTTGTCAAGAGTCCGTTGGGAGCAACTTAAGGTTACTCTGGACCTTCGCGGATGTCCTCGGGGAAAAAATTCGTATTCGCGCCATTTTAAAAGAAAACACGGCAAATTATATATCGTTGGAAAGGTTAATAAATGTAAATTTCGGAAAAAAAAATACAAATTGCCGATTTTTTCAATTCCGCAAAGGAAAATCGCAATCAACCGCGAAAATGACCATGTGTCATTCAATTGAATTAATAGGGTATTAAATCCAAGCGCATTGGCAAAATAACTGCACAGTGTTAATCCCAAAGGATTAATCATCAAAAGTGTGTCAGCATTTTTCGATATTCTGACTGGTTATTTTTTAATTTTAAAATCTGTCGTGTTCGAGAAGCAAAGAATGCGCGATGGGCATTGCATTGAAGATCACCACGGGTGAAATATTATAAATTTCAAAAATCCCCGACACACTTTTGTTTCACAACATCTAAGGAACGTTTAGGCCAAATTTCACAGAAGCCTGCCGAATTTTGGTACCCTATTAATCCATTTGTTTGCCGGAATGAGTCATGGCCATTTTTGCCGTCATTTTTGCAATTTTTTTTTGTGGAATTAGAAAAACTGGCAATTCATATTTTTTCTGAAATCTACATTTATGAAGCTTTCCAACGATATATCGTTTAAATTATGAATATATGAAATTCATATATTTGAACTGCGGAATGAAAAAATAAATGTAAAGAAAATCCTCGCAGTTATTAACGCAACTTATGCAGTTGTGAAAAGAAAGCCTGAAAAAAATCAGGCTTGCCGGGATTCGAACCCTGACCTCTGCGATACCAGTGCAGCGCTCTAACCAATTGAGCTA
>Ga0126336_10000360_pt1 | contig 17458 bp, 7 predicted proteins | sample SidCmetagenome_FD_92530 | JGI IMG/M metagenome (GOLD analysis project Ga0126336, IMG submission 92530) | Coral microbial communities from El Islote,Puerto Morelos, Mexico - Siderastrea C C metagenome | ecosystem: Host-associated > Invertebrates > Cnidaria > Coral | place: El Islote,Puerto... | reverse complement strand
TTTGTTCTAGTTTTAAATATTGGTATATTTAAAAAAGGTTATATAGGTAAATACTTAATTTTGAGTTGTTGTTACAACTTTTCTTTTATAGTTTTTTTTTTTTTTTGGCTGTTTGTCTTGATGTATTCTGAGTTCACATTCAGGATAATCATAATGTGAGTGTAAGCATATCATTTTTAGTTTTACAAAATTTATTAGGCTCGCTGCCAATTGAAGTTTTGACAATTTTTAGATTTCAGTAAGAAAATGGATCATTTTCCTTATGACGTCACACGCGCGAAGGTTTCTGGTAATGGTGGCAAAGATTGCGGGAAAAACAATGAGCTAACGGAAGAAGACATTTTTGACCCTTCTCTTTTGAAGAAAAAACAAATAATTTACAAGCTGAACAGCTGAATCTGCGGTTGACTTGTTACAGTAGCTTTCTACAAATAGCGATCGTGTTCTAGCTTTTGAAATGTGCTAGAAATAACTTAACTTACAGGAAAGTAAACTTTTTACATCATTTGCCAGAAACCGTAAGTTTTATTACGCTTAAGGTTAGAAAATAAAATGATTCCCGTCCTTACTAAACTTTTTGCAGAAACTTGCGCTCAGTTTGTTGAAAAACAATGTCCAGCAATGAAACGACAAGGAAATTATGTTCTGGAAATAGCTTGCTGTTGTGAGCTTAATTTTAAGGCAAGGCCACGAGTCTCTACGAGTAAAATTTCGAAAGTTCAAGTTACTATAATTAATCCTTAATTGTCCATACAGGTAAAACTATTCCAAAAGTGAAACCTATTCCGACTTGTACTCCAGTTAAAATTCAAATCAGGTTTGCACGGCGGTGTAAAAATAGTGAATTGTTTACAAACGAATTTGTAATGTGAAAAATCATCCTGTTCTGTTATGTACAGGACAAGTAAATACTGACGGTATTGTACAGACTAAAACGTTATAGCGGAGCCCGCGCGCGCAAGCACCAGTGGAGCACCATAGCTAAGCAAATTTGGTAACCTATCAGGCCAAGAAATTTTGGTCGTGACGTAATAGTCACTTGACCGTTCCTCTGTCCGTCCGTCCGTCCGCACCACAGGGTCACCAATATGAAGTGGCTCACACTTGAGATCACTGTACTGTATCCCGCGTTTTTGGCGCGAAATCGTATAGTGACCCGCGTTCTAGCAAAGACAACAAAAGTCAAAAACAAGTTTTTTAATGGAAATAAAAAGTCCAAAAGAATACTCAGTTGTCTTTTTGGTGGAAGGAGAAAGGTTCAAATTACGAATTTGCCTTCGAGAACTTCATCTTTGTTGTCGGTTCTGCTGCGAATTCGGTCGGCACAACGCTTGAGTTTGTAGCATTTCGCAGCAGTCCCGACGCAAAATATAGCAGAGCTAGTGCCTTCTAGTTTTTTTCTCTCCACAACCAGGGTTTTGCGGCGGTCCGAACAAATTTTCCCAGAAAAACACCAGCATTTTCATGTCGATAGACATCTTTTCATGGGAAAAGAAATAAGTGGTAAAATTAACTTCTTCAAGTAGAGTCAGCGTTCGTGGTCTACTGAGATAATGCCAGCCTGCCACGTCGGCGAGCGGGGTTCGATTCTGAGCGAGGCTAAATCTATACATTATTATGCAAAGCAAACAGCTTTTACTTACCTTATCGTGAAGCAGTTCCGCATTTATTATCAACCCTAGCCTCTTAGCCCCAATATCAACAGTGCTCTTTATTTATTTATTTATTATGGAACTTGGAGGAAAAATTTGATTACACATCAAGACATTTTATCTTTGGTAATAACTTGCCTTACGCCCATGACCTCTTTGTTTCACCGGGTAGTGATACTGCGAGGAGAAATTAGATGCTTGTCACTATTGGGGCTTCGGGGTTAAGTTTCCCACATTGATAAAGACAACTCAACATTTGACTTGAGAAAGTTAATGTTGTTACCGTCTTTACAACGTTTTTGGGATTGAATAAATTTCTTCAACTGACTACTTCCCTTTAGTCGGTAAGTCGATATAAGTTTTTTGGAGGACAAAAATAACCAAGTTAAACTATTCTTGCCTGCTTCGAGAAACACATTGAACTTCTAGTTTGAAGCTTTCACTAGATACTGACGAGGTTTCTATTCATTTTGATTAAAGATAACTTAAAATGCGGGTAAAATGCTAAAATTCCCGACGTTCTTGTGATCTCATTTACCGGCAGTCCATTTAAAGTGCATTGTCGCGGTTTCGTTGAGCCAATCATGTTGCTTGACAGTTGCATCTTTACTGCAGTTACCCAGAAATCTTTGCGCCTGTGACGTAATAATCAAAATGATCCTTTCATGAAACGAGACATTTGCAATAGCCAGTAAAAATATTTGGCAGTGTGATTAATTTGTCCGTTTAAGCCCTCAGGTATTGCGAGTTTTCAGTATACATGACACGAACTGAGCATTTTATTAGGCTGTTTGTCTAACGACTATGAGTTGAAATTCTGGCGGAACTGTGACTTAATAACGATGATGATGATGATGATGATGATGATGATGATGATAATGCAACTTAAAATATTATACTATAAATTCTCTCTATTGTGAGTTAAAATTAAAGTTTAGTCAAGTGGCAGTAAGATACTGAAGTCAAAACAACATTTTTTGGTAAAATTTCTTGTGTATTCAAAACTGGCCAATAGCGGGTACCCCATAAATATACTAAGGAAAGGACACAAATTTCTAAGTTAAAATAGTAAGCTATCATCTGTTTCACTAGTCAGAGATACTCAAGTGAAGACATTCAAGGATTGAAAAAGAAGTAAAATTACCTTACTTACAGTACCAGCTGTAAAAGTAGTATTTATTTACAAGGTGAGAAGCGAACGTCAAATATTTAGATTTAAGTGATATATTGTGAAGCTAACTAAGTTCCTGTCAGTCGTTTTGGAAAGATCTTGAACTTCGAGTGTATCATATTTTACTAAAACTTCAAAATCAAAATTGGGTTTGCAGCAAGTTATTTGCATGAGGACCAATAATTTCAAGTAACTGAAAGAATGGCGAGACACGATATTCAGGCTCCATTTGTCAGATTTCAGCAAGAATTATTGCAATTTAATTCAAGTAATTCTCAGCAAAACGTTTTGTGTATTCTGCGCTTTGTTAGTTTGCATTTTTTTTAGAGGTTCAGTCAGATTTTCAGTGAGAGTTTTAAACCTTGAACTTTCAGGCACAATTTCCTCGGTTACAGCTCAGAAGAACTCTCAGAGGATATTGTGACTGGATCCGCCCATGTAAACATTTCGCTACTTGTCAGTTCAGTTGAGGTTGAGGTTTGTAAACAAACTTTCCCCCATTTTTCCTTGCTTCATTTTAATTTTTCACTGTGTCAATCAGCTTTCGGTTACCATTTTAAGGGTGACTATTTGTCACATTTTTTTTTAATTATGGTTGTCTCGTACGGTTTTCAGTAAAGTCCCTTTTTGAGGCTGCAACATGATTTTTTCCATCAAAATATTTCTTTCCAGTTTACATTTTCAATTGTTTGTTAGATGTCAAGAAAACCGAAGTCAAGTTTAGACGCGTTCAGTCACAAACCTTAGGCTCTTTGCCAATTTGCAGTTTTATTTTGTGCTGCTTGTGAGTTTTCCGCAACGTGAGGCGATTCATGCCTAACTGCACGCAGGATTGCGTAGACATTTGTTTAAAGCTTTCGCCTTTTTTAAGACAGCTTTCAGACAGCTTTCAGATTTATAGTTGTGCTGCGAGTTCGCAGTGAAACTTTGAGGGCATTTTTTTACTGGGTTTGTAATTAAAATTTTATTCGGTGAATCGAATTTGAGGTCTGTTTCAATTTTTACTATTTCATTCAGACCACAGTAAATACGATTAGTTGTGAAATATTTAGCCATTTGTCGAATTTAGTGACAAAATAGAACTTGATAATAATTCACAATTTCTACAGATGTTAGGTCTTTTGTTTGTTTTTGTTCTGCACGTTGGCTTTTGTCAGTTGTTAGTGAGGTTCTGTGGTTAAAAGACCATTTGGGAGAAACATGGAAGCGATTAACGAGTTTTTGGTACAAAGAAATAACAAAAACCATTTTAAACAATGGCGAACAGCACAACAAATCGGCTTACAGAAGAAAGAAATCTTGCTAGCCATGCAACGAGGTAAACCCCAAATTTGTCATTCAAATAGACGATGTCTCGGTAAAAGCATTTAGACATCTTTCTTTTGTCAGCGTTTCAGTCTTTAGAAAAGATCGTGTGGTCCAGAAAAAATTCCGAGTGGAATTTTTAGTTCATTATTCTGTTTTCAGTTTGCATGTGGTTGTTTTACAAATTCTATTTCACTAGTTAATATTCATCCAAGATTTCTCATTTTATAACTTAGCGGGAGCTTAAACTGATACTGACATTTTTGCGTAAAGGATTTCATGCGATTTCTCTACAAAACCAACAGGCCATTCACACGTCTCCGAGTATTTAGTACTTAGTGAATGATAATACAAGTTTTATCAGCGAAACGTTTACAGCCATACGATTACTTTTAATTTTAACCATTTAACGCAGTTTTCATTGCCTTGAATTTTGTCAACAAACGCGTCAGTTGTATCTACATTGCACTGTATCATAAAACAAGGGAAAATTTATATGGTACTACATTTGCTTCCAACTGTAGCATACTACTTTTTAAGTCGCAAATGCCAAAATCGTACACGGTTTACTTTGAATTTTGCATTGCTCATGGCTACGATTTTCGCAAGGTTTTCCAGAAAGCAGTTTTCAAAACAAAATAACAGTGTATGTTGCAGTCGTAAGCAAGTTGTACCGTACTCCACCACCGTTTTTTTTCTCCGAGAATGTTCTGTCATGCAGGTTACCTGGCAAATCCGTTGTATTTTGTCTACTATTGATTAAATCATTTTTAGAAATATTCATTGCATTCAACTATAGGCAAATTTTTTGTCTTGACTGAAGCCATGGTAAGTGCTGTTCACTGTGTCCAATATTCCCGTCAAAAGACTTAGAAAAAAAAACGCGCGCCAAAACACGCATGCGCCGTTTTTTCTTTATTTCGTTAGTATTCCAAGTAGCTAACATCTGTTTGAAAATTCAGAAATTTTCCCGCCAAAAGACTTAGAAAAATACCGGCGCTCAAAATACGCATGCGCCATGTTTTTTTACATTTTTCATAGCCACTATTTAAATATTTAGTATATTGTATGGAAACTTATTATTTAATAATTCAATTAGCAAAGACACAACAATAAAAGATAAACAGTTGTTATAGTTTCGTTGTCTTTATTCTTTGTCTCTAATATCTTGTTTATATTTACAATTCTTTTGAAATCAATTAAGTAATTAAAAGGTGTGACAGACTTTATCTTCCTATATATATACTAAGTCTTTTGGCGGGAAAATTTGAAACAAATTGCACAGCGTTTCCCCTGGCAACATTTTGGTAAAAAATTTAACAGGACACCCTTTGAACAATTTTTCATCGCAAAACATTTTCAACGAGTATCCTCAACAAATCTTAACTCGCCAAAAGTACTTGTTGTATACATGGAGGATATTAAAAGCAGCATGGCAAGCTATGAAATCTTTGATGTACAAGAATAACGTCCTATGTAAGTTTTGTATAAATAAAATTCAAGATAAGCGTCTCCTCGTGCTTATGTTCTCGATCGTTCTTTCATTTTTAGGTTGTTCATAGCTTGCAATGTTGCAAGTTACAAGTCTTTTTCTGACGGTCTAATTTTGTAGCAGAGGAAAAAATAAACGAACTTGTGTGACCTAAAAACTTTGTTTCTGTCCAAAACCAACGAGAATTTGCTTATATTAGTTAAGAGCAATAGCGGAAACTTAGTAGGTAATAGCAGATAATTGGCTCCATGTTCTTTCTCGTGCTTTACGCACTAGCTAAGTTTAGCTATATATAAAACTTTAATCCAAAATAATTCATCCTGTGTTACATAAATTGCCAACAGAAAAAGTCTTTTCCTCTAACGCAATAAGTACAATTACAATTGAGAGCTAGTAAAACCCAATGTCTGGTCCTCGGAAGAAACTCAAAGTGTTTCAAGCGTTGCTCCGAAGCACGCGTCTTTTATCACCAGGTATTGATTGAAAAAATAATATTTCTGTTCGGCTTAGGTTACACAGACCACATTAAACACTTCAGTGAACGAAAAGTCAGTGCTGTATTCTTTAAATGTTAAGAAGATCCTCGCAGTTATTAAGGCAACTTATGCAGTTGCGAAAAGAACGCCTGAAAAAATCAGGCTTGGCGGCAAGCCTGATTTTTTCAGGCTTTCTTTTCGCAACTGCATAAGTTGCCTTAATAACTGCGAGGATCTTCTTTACATCTATTTGTTCATTCCGCAGTTCAAATATATGAATTTCATATATTTATAATTTCAGCTATATTCTTTGTAAACTTTTTCGTCATGCGACGTTGCTTTTTCAATTTGTTTGTTTGTTTGTTTGTTGTTTTGTATTGATATCTCAACTGAGTGAAGATGCAAGTTTCTGTTTCACACCAGTGTTTATGAACACATGAGTTGCGCAAACTGGCCGGACGAAATGCACAAAAATACTCAAAATGAACGCTTAAACACTGACTGATTTACTAACTCATATTCGAACGCTTCACAACTTCAATGATTGCTAACGATTACTGCAAAAAACTTCTATCGTCTTATGCAAATATAATCAGTCGAATCGAATTGCTTGTGTTCTGCCGAAAGCTATTGTTCAAAAAACTTGACAATCAACTTTGAAATTGCAAGGTCTTTTGCTCCCAATGATGTCAATGATAAGAACTGAAGACAATATTGCATGTCATTATCTTTTTGGAGCAAAACATGCCGACTCGATAGTTGTTTTGTTTCAAAAATCAATACCATTTCGTGACAACTTTTTCTAGCAATTTAAAATGATAACGATAAACAGGATTGTGCTACAAATGCATCTTGGTATATTCGCTGCGAATTTCGTTCAAAATCTCAACGTTATTGTGATAAACAATGCAGTGGCTTTGATAATTTCCTACAATTTAAATCGCTACCATAATCAAGACAATTACGTAAAAACCGGATGCAGTTTAAAATGTCTGCTGTTTGTCTCAATATCTTGCAGTTTGTTGGATAAATAATAGTGACCATTTTTTTCTTTTGAAAAAAATTGAAAAGGCAATCAAGATAAGTTCAACTGTGTAGCAAAAAATGTGATCGAGTGTCTGCTAAATTTTTTTTCAAATCTTGAACGTTGCTGAATTTGAACTCGAAGAACGAGCCGACGACAAGTGTTCTACAAAACACTGAAAAAGGTCAAAGAATCGTCCGTTTTAGCAGTACCGAAAGCCACTTGGTTTAATGCATGGTCTGTATAACTGGCCAATATTAATCGCTTGTAGTACCAGTGTCCCTCTGAACCAGACATTAGAGTTTTCTAACTAAACTCCCAAGAAGATGAGAACACAGGCACTTTTCCTAAAGATGCGTTTTTTAAAAAATATCCGTTCAATTATTCTGATTTTGAAACAAAACCAAAGAAATCAGTAATTTTAAACAAATTTATAATTTGCAATAGTTCTTATTGGATTTAATAACTTAGGTCTGAACTTGAATAATTCCTTTAATCTCTTGTCTACTGGAAATTGATCAGTTGATGTGGTGATTGCTTGGACATTTTTAAGAAGGCACTGACAGTCTGTAACGTATTCTTAAACACACAATTCAGTGTAAATCACTCGTTCTAAGACGGTCATTGGTTAAACCTTCAACTCCAGTTTCAGACAAAACTTTTGTCATCTAGGATTTTTTAACTCTGTAAGTCTGTGGATCAAACCATATAGAGTGATCGTTCAAACAAATGCTACCAGGAAGTATTTTCTTGTGGTGCTGTTTGTCGTGCTGTGGATGAAACACTAAACATCGATCATTGAAGAGCCTCATGCAAATGTAAGATATTGCACTAACTGCCCGTGATATCATTAGTACAAGGTGGGTCTAGCTTTTGAGTCTGTGGATGAAATGAAAGCTACTGAGCAATACTGTAATTTCTAATGACGACGCTTATGCTGTAAGCTGAAGTGGCTCTAACTTTGAGCAGTACTTTTTAATTCTGTGATGTTGATAAAGGTAGTTTGGCATCCGTGGACTTAAGTAGCAGTTTCATTTGATTCTGTGTGACAAATGAAATTTGCTACTGCTATAAAATTCAAATTGCCTAGGTGATGATCTGAAAAAATGTCGGAAAAAGTGACTTGGATGGCTCCTTTTTAGATGCGATGCTAGCATTTAAATTCACAAAAAAATGCTAAATTATACTAGACAATTGGGCACTGTTCGATAATAATTCCATTTTGTTAAGTTTTAAGGCCGGCACACACTGGGGCACATGTCGCGGGGACATGAAGCGGGGAGATGTTGCACGACAGTTTTCCTCGTGTGGCATCCCCGTTTTTGCGAACAAGTTCTGTTGCGGGGACAGAATTTTGTCCGCGCAACATGTTGCATGAAATTCAGCTGGTTTGAATTCGAGCGTCATGAAGCGGGGACAAAATTACCCCAATTTTCCATGTCGCATCGTGTGCACTGCTCTTGCAAACTGTCCCCGCTACAAAATGGTGAGAGCCAATAAAAACGCGCCATTGGCTATCCCATAAGTCATAATTCTGTTCCCGCAAGAGAACTTTTTCGCAAAAACGGGGATGTCACACGAGGAAAACTGTCGATGCAACGTGTCCCCGTTACATGTCCCCTCAAAATGTTCCCTACTGCGTTTGCCGGCTTGCATACTGTCCCTGCAACATGCGTCCAATGCAGTGTCCCGACATGTCCTCGCAACATGTCCCCTAGTGTTTACCGGCCTTTAGACATGGACATGAAAGCATTTGACATTTTTCATACTTTGTGGCTTATTTCAAACAGAAGATCAGCAGCTGTTCCTCCTTGTGAAATTGAATTTTTAGCACTAAAATTGACTTTCTAATTAACTTTAGCTAGGTTGATGTCAAGTCGCAATCCGCGATAAGTTTTGTTATGATAAACTGTCGGTGCCAACTTAAAAAATTCCCAAACTTTTTCACCACGTCGACTTCAATGTTATCCATCTACACGTTATTATCTGCACGTTGAGCGATCAATAGTACAAACGCTTTTTAATTGCGGGGCGCTCTTCCTTTTCGACCGAAAAGATTCAATAAAAGGCCAATTAACATCAAGACAGCAAGAACAAATTTGTTGCGACATTTTTGCATGAAAATGAAATGCTTGAATTCAAACAGAGCAGTAAACTGAATATGTTATCGACCGATCGCTGAACGTTTGAATGGTGGCTGAGATTGAAACTTGTCACAAATTATCAGTTTACTTTTGACCTCAACCCAAGTACTGTCAATTTAGATATAGTATCAGACAATTAGCAGCAAGAATATTGAGCATTTCTACCTGATGAATACAATTATTATCTCGCATCCAGTTCAAGTCCTGAATTAATTTGGCGAATAGACACATTTGGAGCCTAGATCGACTTACTTCTACAAGATATATTCCCTTCAACATCTCCCAGCAGCAAGATCATTGCACATTTCTTTAAAACTAAAACTTTTGATTCTAATACACACTTAAAAATTTGTTCAGCCACCATTTTTGCTAAAGCTATATAAACAATTGAAGTTCTTATCTTTTCCGAGTGCTTTCCATATTACCTTCATCTTTTCCAGATAATCTCCTTTAAACTCCACGAGATTCTTCATTGATTTTCCTGAAAATAGACAGGAATAATAAACCTAATTAGTTTAAATGCTCCATTTTTTAAATACATATAAAGGAAACTCTTATTTAACTTTCTAACTACTAAAGCACGTTAGATGTTGTTTTCAGTCGGACAACATTTCTCTAAACGTATACTTTAAAATCTTCTTGAGTAATATTAACATCCAAGAATCTTCAAACTATTATCAAACTACAACGAGCAAAGATTTTTACTCTTACTCTGTGAAGAAAGTTAAATAAATGTTTTTACAATGCAGCTAATAATATTTGGTTTATTCACCTTTTGTCCAAGTTGTGTTTTTCGTCTCAGACACTTTCACTTCGTTAAATCATCTCTAAGTTAAAAAAAGAAAATAAGCAACATAAATGATCAGTTTTGGTGTTCAATTTTCAAACAGACTGAAGAAAAACTCGCAAACAATGTAGTAATGTTAAGCACTAAGACGTTTGAAGTTGAATTTAACATTAAAGCGACACTCGTAAACCACGTGCTCAGGAGAACGTAGTCGAGCGACACTTGTTCCCTTCAAAGAACTTTTTAGGGGGATATTATTAAAATGTAGCTAACATTCACCTTTGGTTGAATTTGCTCTCTGTTTCAGAACTTTCAGACGTCTTCAGACTTCTCTCGAAAGCAGGAACCAGTTATCAAACTAGGAGCCGTCTTCTCGCGACCACAGCCTGCGTGATTTGTGGCAACTGTCTAGAAGTCATGAATATTGATTAGAAACAGAAGCCAATCGCTGAAAAACAAGTCAAATAAATAAAATAATCGGGAAGCGCATTCTTTGCACGTTTTACAGCCATCAAATCCAGAAGTGAGAAAAAAGGAAAAGGAATTACGTAACAACCTGACTGCATACGACATTTTTTTTTTTGCGAACGAAGGCTGGATTCGTTGGTTTGTGGATTCACTCGTGTTTCAGTCTTCATGTAATTCAGCTTTTTCGCACAAAACTACGTGTTTAATTGTTTTATTGGCGAAAAAGTAACAAAGGTTTTTTCTCAGTTTTTCCTTGGTTCCAACACGAAACGAAAACTATAAACAGTACTTTCGTTTTGACAAATTTTAAGTTATTATAATTAGCTATAGTGTGCCTTCTCTTGTAAGGCCCTTTAATATGTCCCCCTGTTTAGGGTCTGTGGGGGTTCAAGGATCCCAATAAACTCCAATCTTCTTTTTTAAGCCCCCTTTTGCTGTGTCCCTTCTTGTTTAGGACATGTGTGGTGCCGAAGGAGCTCGCGGCGAAACTAAACTCAGGCAAGCACTCGCCGGCTAGAAACCACTCAGCTACTGCAAGTGTTTTCTACATTTCTGTCGTGTTTTCAGACGCGAGTCGTGGGTCTTCAGGTACCAGAGCACATTGTCCTTCTTTTGTTTGTGAGACATTGTAATTTGGTTCTATTTTGGAGTTGAATTGTTTTCTGTCTTTTATTTCCTTATGTTTTGCGTCATTCGCTCTCCGGTACTCACAGAAGGAACCCGAGTTGTGTTTTATGAGAATATAAGACAAGGTTTTGTCTTCGTATTTTGTCAATTTAAGGTCGAATATCAGTGGAATATCACCTGTACAAAATGACAATAAAATTGGTTGCACAGAATAATGGTTGCCTTTTCTTTTCTTTGGATCTATTAACTACAAATTTGAGTCTTTTTGGACGGTTTAATCATTTAGTTTATACTGTTATAAACAACTGACGTAAAGATACAAGCCAACGCCGCGCGCCGTGACTGGCCTCCAGGCAGATTCCCAACTGAAACGTAAGCCCGTCTGCTCGATTATTTGGTGACGCTTGTCAGGAGGTTAGATAGAGTATAACAAATATTAGACTTTGGAATTAACAACTGAGTTGATAAGGTAAATTAGCCTTGATAAGGTGATTATAAATTGGCCACGGTAAAGAAATTCATGATCAAAGCTGGCGTTTCGAGCGTTAGCCCTTCGTCAGAGCGAAACTTGTAACTCAGTTGATAAATCCAACGTTTCGTGTTTCACTTCCTCACCGACGCAGCACCACAGTTTCTTCAAAAACTAACCCCCTTGTTTGTTTGTATAACAAACAATACATATTACTCTAGTGCCGGGAGGTCCTTAATCGTTTTAACCTGCTCGCTTTGCAGTAACGTTAAGTAAAATGGCCTTCCTTACCTTGAATGCCGACGAGATTTTACTGATCTGCCCCCTTCATATAGCAAACTGTTTCAAAAGTGGAACGTCCATGGCTTCTCACAAGAGACAAAGACTAAACTCCTCTTACAATTTGGTGGGAAAAATAGAGTGCATTGGGTCACGTGATAACCACAGGACACCCCCCCCGGCCCCCAATCATGGAAAATGAAAAAACGAAGAAACTAACCGAAAATGAAAAAAAGTCAAAAAGCTGATTTTTGGAGATAAACCTTTTTTTTACAATACTTTAATTAAAAATAAAATACAGAAAAACATTAAGATCAGTGCAAATTTTCGATCATTGATTAATGTTACGTTATTTCGCTATTTTCAAAATAAACTTAAGTAAAATACGCAGAAGTTGATTTTTCCATTTCAGTGAGGAAAATGAAAAATTGAATTGGCCGAACCGTGCACGGACCAAGTGCGCGTTTCTTGAAAGTCGCCAATTTTTTTTGGCCCCGAAAAGCCATTTATAAAATTATGAACTACTCATTCTACAATTAAGCTTTTTTTTTATCAGGTCTCTAAGATAACAAATGTTAAACGTGTAGCAAAGTTTCATGCTTACAAGCTTCTTTGTTTTCAAGGTAGAGAGCCAGTGAATTATCGTGCCCGAAATCGGCTCGAAAAGTCACGGGGCTTCCGAGAAACGCACGCCAGGTTCCTTTTAAAGTCATTAACGATTTTCTATTGCTTCAATCATCATATATTGATAACACCGTGAAAAGAGGAAATTGCTGGCCAATTGAGCATACGTTAGAAGTTGCGTGGAAAGGTGAATATTTTGAGCAAGAATTGAAGCTAGAGCTCCTACAGAAACGGAGAAAATTGGCTTTGATGATGAGCAAAACTTAACCCGATTTCCAAAAATCGAAGAAGTCTTTCCAAGCTCATTAAACAACTCCGTGTAAAACGGAATTTGGAACTCGAGGTCTTCTTGGAAATAGAATCAGAACAGGTACAATAAACAATTTCACACTGATTCCTTGATTTAAGTTAAACATTTTATTTTCATTTTCTGAACTAAAATTAGCTTTATAGTTTTCTAAGAAAACTAATAAAAGCAATAATAACAAAAAGCCTTTTGCACTCTGACGACACTACAGCCACTAAAAATCGCTTTTCTTTGCTAGGTTAAGGACGGTGCCTCCTTTTGTTACTGCGCATACGTTCTGTGCATCTCGGGATATTCGGGTTTCTTAAGGAATTTCCCCACTAATACAACAATATTTTTGGTGTTTTAAAACCATGTGGAAAAAGCAGATCTTAGCAAGGATTATTGGAATCCAAAAAGAAAATTGGGGGTAACCACGCATTTTTCAGAGATAAATCTAATCAAGGAAATAATACCTGAGATTGAAAGGAAATCAATCTCAGAAAGCATAAAACTTCTATGAACCGCTAACGACTATCGCTTAAATAAGCTAGTAATGAAGTTTATTTCCTTGGGTATGAATATACGTGATACATTGTTATTATCAAGTGAAAATGATGTAACTTAAGTTCATTAGTATAATATTAGAGTACTATTAGTCTTGTTTTGTTATTAATTACTATAAATATGCTTTTGCAATACTGTAAAATCTTGCGGTCATGCAAATAAAGCAATTTACTACTACTACTACTACTACGACTACTGCTGCTGCTGCTGTTGCTACTACTAGTATTAACACTGTACAACTACCACTATCCCATCTACTACAACTAGCCACTACCACTGCCACCTCAATTACTTTTCTACCTTCCAATTCTGTCACTATTTCGGCGGATTCTGGTGATGTTGCAAAGCAAAGCAAGTGCATCCCGGCTTTTCTAAAATATTGATCTCCAGTGGGATTTTACCATCCCTTACATATTTTTAGGAGCTCTCCCTCTTTTTTTATCTCACCATAATATAATAGTTTTTTTTATATAGAACACTATGTACATCTCTATTTTCATTTGCGATTAACTTAAGATGTAATTAATACTCAGTTAACGCAAATGAAGACATTTCTAGTTTTTCACACTATAGCACTAGACAATAAACTTGTGTTTAACGCAAGCCAGAAAAATTAAACCTCTCAATCTAAATATGTCTCAGAAGGATTGGAAAATGAAAGTAGATACAAAAGTGAAATTGCTATCACTTGTTCCGTTTAAAGAACTACACTTACATGTCCGGTAACGACATGTAACCTAAAAAATGTAACAAGAATACTTACAATGAAAGCTGTTGAACGGTACTTTCCTGTGACACTGTTTATTATGCCAAAAAGGTGATTCTTAATTCTGAGTTTGTGGATGAAATCCTGAAGTGTGACCAATTCAAATTAAAGCTACTGAGCAGTACTTTCCTGTGGTGCTGTTTAGTATGTGGTACAAGGTGGGTCTAAAACGTTTGAGTCTGTGGATGAAATTCCACAGTGTAACCACTCAAATGAAAGCTATTGAGCATTACTTTCCTGTGGTGCTGATTATTATGCTGTACAAGGTAGTTCTTACTTTTGAGTCTGTGGATTAAATCCTAAAGTGTGACCATTCAAATGAAAGCTACTGAGCAGTACTTTCCTGTGGTGCTGTTTATTCTGCTGTACAAGGTAGTTCTTACTTTTGAGTCTGTGAATGAAATTCCACAGTGTGACCACTCAAATGAAAGCTACTGAGCATTGCTTTCCTGTGGTGCTGTTTATTATACTGTACAAGGTAGTTCTTACTTTTGAGTCTGTGGATTAAATCCCAAAGTGTGACCATTCAAATTAAAGCTACTGAGCAGTACTTTCCTGTGACACTGTTTATTATGCCAAAATGGTGTGGTTCTTACGTTCGAGGCTCTGGATGAAATCCTAATGTCACCATTCAATGTTTATTATGATATGAAGGTGGCTTTAACGTTTGAGTCTGTGGATAAAATCCTTGTTGCGTAACCATTTCAATCAACCCCTAGGTGGTTTAAACTTATGAGTCTGTGGAAAAATCTTTAAGTGCGAACGGACTTTCCAACGGCACAGTCAGTTCCTTTTTAATATTTTGCGTTATTATTGTTTTTTTTGGGGGGAATTTTTTGGCTCTTGTGAGTAAAAAGGTCAAAATCGTAACCGTTGAAAGGTTTTCATAGTAAGTTTAAACACAGGTAGCCCAAGCTCACTATGAGAGGAGCGCATATATTAACCTGTTCTATTTTGCTTATATTATGAGCTCGACAAAATATAAGAGTTTGTATGAAAAATGCAGCAAATACGCTTTCATTGCCATAAATGCGAAATAATTCACAATAATAAATAGTAAACCTTCTTTCTGTTTTATATTACTTGCTATTTAATGGCCTTTTGGGGTGATGTGAAGCGTTTTGAACGAGAATAAGCCTCCTTGATTATTTGCACCTAACACTTAATAAGCGAAGCTAAAGGTATCACACTGTTGGCCGTCACGTGACCGATTCAAAGATATTTATTTGCTGTAAATCTCGAATTTTGGCACCTCTCTCCAAAATTCTTTAAGAGACCAATGGCTTATATCGTAACAACAAATACATACATACATACATACATCCATATTTGCTGCATTTTTCATACAAACTCTTATGTTTTGTCGAGGTCATAATATAAGCAAAATAGAACAGGTTAATATATGCGCTCCTCTTATAGTGAGCTTGGGCTACCTGTGGTTTAAATTGTCATCACTGCTGCGGGGCTCTCACGTCGGCTACGGAGGTGCGGGGCAGGCTTAGAGTAATCCCAGAACGCCCCTTACCTGAGCACCTTACAAACGCGTGCCTCATCTCCCCGCTCAAGAGCAAATACATAAATGGGTGAAGCAAACCACGTGACTGGTACAAGAAGGTGAGAACAATCACCGTCTTGTAATCCACGAAGCTCCAGTGAACAACAAACATTGCTTCCACGATGGTGATGGCGGTCCACAAGATGAGGTAGAGAAGAAATAACGCGCAGGAGATGTACAACACCTGTTTAAATTAAACGTCAAAAAACAAAAAAATTAAAACACTAGAATTTTCGGGTTAATTAAAGTATTGCAACGATTAATTAAAAGCTTTATTTAATAAATAACAAAATTAATTGGTAAATAAATATTGATACGACGTATAAAGTAGTCCTAAAGTTTAGAATGTGTGGACGAAGTGCTAAAGTGTGCCTATTTCGGGAAAGCGGTATATAATGTAGGTGATACAGAATGGTTTAAACTTTTGAGTCTGCTCCTAGATTCTCTAATTGTGATCATTCAAATAGAAGCTATAATGAGCAGTACTTTCAAGTGGTACTGTTTGTTAAACTGTACCAGGTAGATAAATTCCTAAAAGTGTGAGCTAGTATTTTAATTTGTTCCTTTAAGTCCCAAGAGTGACAAGCATCTAATTTCTCATTAAAATATCACTAGTTGATTAAAAAGCAGGTCATGAGCATAAAGAAAATTATCACCAGTCATGAAATTTGTTGATGTTTAATCAAATTATCCCAACTAGTAACATAAGAAACATGTCGAGAACAGTGAGGAGAATATGCATGCGGATATTGGGGCCTGAAGGGTTAAAATCTTACCTCGAGGTTGAGGAAGTGAGTTCCTCCCCTGCTGGAGCCCATCATGGTCGGTGTCGGCGGCGGCAGCCCTGGCTGGTTGTTATTCAGCTGCATGCAGGGTCCAGCTGGTGCAGGATGGATGGCGCTTTTCTTCTTCAGGACGATGAACACTATCGCCAGTACAGTGAAGGTGACAGCTGGGCTCAGAGTGATGATCGTATGGAAGGCGGAGTAAGTTAAGGCAGCGATGTTGCCTAATAAAAAAAAAATTGCGCTAAATAAAGGATTTTCCGCTTTATTTGAAATGGAGGATTATTGAGTATCCAACATCATAAGGCGCGGTCTGAGTTAATTGTTCCGTACTGATTTTGTATGATCCTATGTTAACCACCTGTATGGCGACACATTATACTCCATTCTCTTTATTTTACAATAAATATAGATATAAACAAACTTTCTTGTTTCCCTAATAATGTTAGTGTGCGTCAGTTCGTAGCCACCGACGTACTAATGGGGTAAAGGTAGCCTAGTAATCAGGCGTTCTCTTCTCCTTCACATGACTTGGCGCGAAATTTCGTGACATCACTGACTGGCGACTTATTTGGTGACGTCATGACATGTCGCGCCCTGTCGACTGAGCGAGAGGAGAATGCCTGGGTACTTGGCTTTGGGTAAAAGTTAAGATGACTTCCGCTCAACGTTCGAGCAATAAGTGCAAAAATTAAGTTACCAATAAATCCTTATAGCACGGTCACATTTTGAGAACAGATAAGAAGAACTTGTCGATACTTTTGCTCCCAGGCTGACCCCGCGAGAGAAAAATTGGATTTGAAGTTAGCCATATTTCAGTTAAAAAGACGCTTCATGTCAGTTCAAAACAAAATGGCTCCTGTTTTTAGCATATGTTTACGAGATTTGACATTAATTTTCTCGAGAATGCTTGAGAATTTAATCGCGGGGTCACTTTGAGAAGTGAATTAAAGTGAGATGTTTCAAATAGCATTGAAAATG
>Ga0126336_10000359_pt1 | contig 17464 bp, 13 predicted proteins | sample SidCmetagenome_FD_92530 | JGI IMG/M metagenome (GOLD analysis project Ga0126336, IMG submission 92530) | Coral microbial communities from El Islote,Puerto Morelos, Mexico - Siderastrea C C metagenome | ecosystem: Host-associated > Invertebrates > Cnidaria > Coral | place: El Islote,Puerto... | reverse complement strand
GGGGGGGGGGGGGGGGGATCCAACTCCCCTCCCGCTTGTACTTCGTTAGTTCTTCTCAGTTATCAAGTAATAATAAAAGAGGGTACCCAATTTGCTTGTAAGTGAGGGCTGAATAGGCAAATAAATATGCTCACAAAAAAGTGCCAATACGCTTATGAATAAGCTGACAAGGAGATTCACGTCCTTTTATTTTGTTTTGTCTATGAATTTCCATCAAATTAAGTTGATTCAAAAGAGACTTTCAGCAAGCATCGAGCATCAGATGTTTCACTTTTCACCCGCCCGTCGCCTTTATAATTTTTTTTCGGAGGGGGGGGGGGATTCACTTGCCTTAGTTATCCGGTTTTGTCTTGGCCAACACAGAGGCAGCAAACTTCCGGTTTCTCTTAATTGTAGCGTTAATCTTCCGGTTCCGGTTATGACATCGTGCAATCGTGGCGTCAAGTGTACGTCACGTAAGGTAAACAAAACTAAAGTTGTCAGATCACACTAACAACGTTACTACTGTCATGTCAACTTTCCTAAGGCCGAGGTTAAACGTTGAATTTCACATGTGCCGGATTTAATACCTATAACTATTAGAGTTGCATTTAATTCATGGTCGAGTTTTTTGTTTGTTTTTTTTGTTTTTCAAAGCTTCCTTTCCAGGCCCAGTTTGCTAATTCGTTCGTCAAACAAAACAAATAATTCGACGTTCATGCAATCCGTTATAAAGTAATGATTCTTGTCCACGGAACGTTTATAGTTTGCGCGGCCCAGATCTCTTTTTTTAATCTAATGCGAGAAAGTTCAATGCATGAGTGGTCTCAGTTTAATAGATGAGTCGTCATGCTTATCGGTTTTTAGTAAATCACCAACGCTGTTATATTCAGAAATACATTAACGTAATTCATGCATTCGATTCGGCACATATAAAGTTCGACGTATAAAGCAACCGTCGAACTTCTGTCGAATATTCAACTGGGCCAGTCGAAGATGCGCCAGAAGTCGCATTTAATTTAAATCTGTCGGACTCAATTGATTTAAATGTCTAACTTTACGTGCATTTAACTCCCAAATTAGATTCGGCACATGTGAAATTCGACTTTTAAACCGGGCCTTACTTATATGACACAGATAAACTACTGCTAACCTTTTGGAAACGGTTTAGGTAGCCGTACCTGTCTTACATATAAAGCATGCGCAACTAAGTTCGAATCAATGCTACCTGATACAATCATCTCTGCCTAAGGCAAGATATAAATAAATGTTACACCGCGTGAGGGTAAAGACAGGATTGTCACATCGTGGCCCGAAGAGAAACGAGTTTAATTAATTTTGCCCGCATCTATTTCATTTGTTTCAAGAAAAAATATTTCACCATTTTATAACAACGTAATCGTTATATCACAAAGAAGCGAAACGAGCTCCACTAATTTTGCCAATTCTCGCACATATTAAAGTTATTTCGTATTACCATTTTTCGTTTCCAAACGTATTGTTCGTTTTTTAGAAAAGATCGTTTCCATTTACCTTTTGACAAAATCGTTGCGAGTGGACTTGTTTATGTCTGCAAGGGGATTATCGGGTTAGCGAACCGGAATTGAATATTATGTCACGAGATTAGCGTTAACGTGTTTGAGCTTGGAGGGCCAATGTCGCTTCCTCCAGACTCTGACGTATCGGGTCGTCTTACTCAAGCATTATACATTTTGATTTCCCTCCTCTGCTTGCTGTTTGTATTCACGGATTAGGCACAACAGTAACTATTTCGTCGTCTTTGTGAAAACATTTTCAGTTGTAGGCGACGTTTTATCGACGTTCCACGATTGAGTTGAATTTGTTTCTTTTTTTAAAGCAAAATAAATAAGAAGCGATAAGACGGATAAGCTGAGTCATCAGAGTTTGAACATTGCGTCATCCAGTAACGCTATAGTCAACTATTGTGTCACAAACTCACGCTTTTCGTCACGCCGGATGGTGAGCGAATTCATATGTTGAGTCGCGCTAACTTTTGTTAACATGGGGGTGGGCTGGGTCAGAACGGCTTGTTAAAATGCTCATTGGCCTTTCTTGTTTTCTAAAATTACTTACAACTTCACCGACTTTAGGTATGTACGCATGTTTCAGAAACTCTGTTTATCAATACCCCTACGAAAGGAAACAAAAAGCCACATTTCGATACAAAATCATTTCAATTAAATAAGGCAAACTTTGACTGATATGTTTCACTTTTTTTCTATAGATTACTTCACACCTTCTCAGAATTCAGGTATGAATGCATTTCTCATGTAACCTGTTAGCTGACTAATTTGCTAGAAGAATTCACGTTTTTTCTGTTGATTTGCTTGCTATATTTGTGTTACATTTTGTAATTATTGAGACCTGTTTAAAAGCCATTCCACACCTTGTCCAACTGCTGGGGCACGGAGGTATGTCTTAACAACGAGAATTTTAATGACCACATGGATCCTGATTTAAGGTCGAGCGAAATTTGCGCATTAGCTTTCAAAATGCTGTCTATAAAAACGGCAACGTTTTATATGTTCCACTGTTTTTCTTTAAATGATGTATGCATGAATGTTTCATAAGCTTTGTTTCTCACTATCCCCTGTGGATGGAAACAAAAGGGCGTATTGTCGTACAAATAATAAAAATTAAAGTAGGCAAGGTTTGATATGTTACACATTTTTGTTATAGATTAATTCACACCTTCTCCGACTCCAAGTGTGTATGCAGGTCTCATACATCCTGTTTGCTGCCCCTTTTTGACGAGAAATGGTTTTTTTCCTGTCGCTTTAATTGCTACATTTGCTATAGACTTTCTTCGAGCATAGACCTCTTTATGGATTCTTTCACAGCTTTTCCAAATGCTGGTCGCTTACCAGCATAAGAACAGCAACTTCACAACAGATGCACGCATTGGTACACGTTACGTTACATACCAGTCTCTAAACAAGATAAGCACAAAAATGATTCAATTGAACGAGTGGATAATAGGTAATGGCCAATGAAAAATGGAAAACTTTATTTCACCACGGTAAACTAATCATTGCAGGAAAAGTCTATCGCTTGAATTTAAAATATCTGGGAAAAGAAAAAAAAAGGATAAATGCTTTTCATTGCTGCCGAATTTGTGAGCCTACAAGAGTATAGTTGATTGTAGAAGCCGTGCATTTAGTAAATAAATACTGCTTAAAGCAAATCGAAGGGTAAGCTTTTCTGAAGCACCGCACCACTATAGATAAAACTGTTTCTCAGAAAGTTGGTGCGAGGCAATAGAAACGCAAGTTTGTTCACCGAGTCTTCCAGAGAAAAATCATGTCACAACTAATGATAAATTGAGCGTTTAGCTACTAGGATGTATAAAGACCATGTTAAGATTTGAGGAACATTATAGCTTTTTGCATTTGTCGTTGAGTACTTAGCTTTCTCAACCAAACTCTTAATAATCTTACTGAGCTGCAACTTCCCAATAAGCTTGGAGTTCCTAATGTTATCAAAACAACGGTACATTTAACAGTCCGATCAATTAAACCTTCTTGAAACGAGTGCTGATCGATACGAACAAAAAGGTAGAGTGGGGTGAAGCAGACCAGAGAAAGTGATGGGAAAGAACCCAAATCTTTTCCAAGCTGTTTCCATAAAGCGTATTTCTGCGCGACGCTACACATCAACTGGTTTTACCAAGGCCAAGAACTCACTACCTAAAACGCAGCTTTTACTACAGTGGAGCTTTTCTTTGGAATAGTCTCCTGAAGAAGTTACAGCAGCTGGCTCCTTTTTAAGTCTCTTAAAAAAACATATTAAGAAATGGTTTTCCACATCGGACTCCCACATGACAAATGCGTGAACAAGTTACTAAAGTAAATTCTCAGTTTTTTATCACTGTGTTTGCTGGATAATAAATGCGGCAGGAAATTGCTTGAACAATTACGTCACAGTTTCTCGATTTTTAATCCCTCAATAAAGAGAGTTTCGATTGTAAAATCATTTGATTCAAAACATAAAGCAAACATTCGAGTTTTTTTATGGGATTTCGTCGAAAAATGGTTCTCTGAATCTCCCACTGATCTCACTGTACAACTAAAGTGTAGAAAACACGTTTGCCACTAATGAATATGCTTGTATCAAAACACTGAGCAACAACATCTCTCTCTACAGATAACAAGTCTAAAGATTATAACGTTATCATAGGAGTCTCTGTGTCAGCCGTTATGATTGCTGTAGCTGGTTTGTGTGTTTTAATCTGGCATCGAAAAAGGAAAAGTCCATCCCAAGGTATGTTATGGTATATGTACAAGGTTTGAAGTCATGACAAGTCCATATACTAACCGGTCTTCATAGCTTACACCTCGGTGGTAATTGCCTGTGGTGCAGTTAATTTTGAGCGTTTTTTGGAATAAAAAAATTAAGTTGGGAACTTATCTCCACCCACTATTTGATAAGTAGATATGTACACAGATATCTTTTTATGTTTTAGAAAATTTTCAGAAGTTAAATGATATGCGAATATGTGTAGTATATCTAAATACACGCTTTTTCAAAAACATTGCTACTCGAAAAGTATACAATTATGTGTTAACTGCTGAAATGTGTGACGTGATAAACGTGTTGTTTTACGATTTTGCAGGTAGAATGGAAAACTCGGAAACTTTTTTTGTTACTTCTGCTGGTAAATGTTATACTCATCTTTATTATTGCATACCAGCTACGCTTGGCTTTGTTAAAAGGTCCACAGATCTTCGTTGATAGATTAGGTTCTGATGTTCTCAGGATTCGAAATTTACGGTCGCAAAAGTGCAATTTGTGACTGGCTAGAGAACATTTGCTCCTAAAAAAATTAACTAAGAAGCGAATTTGCTCATTTGACTCATGACCCATTTTCGTAATAAATACATTTTCTGCTCCTTCTTAGACCCAATTTACTCCTAACATTTTGGACCTAGGAGCCAGGCCCCAAACGAAATTAATTCCGAGGCCTGGATGTTCTACATAAATACATTTTCTGCTCCTTCTTAGACCCAATTTACTCCTAACATTTTGGACCTAGGAGCCAGGCCCCAAACGAAATTAATTCCGAGGCCTGGATGTTCTACATTTGAATGTTGTACTCACGAGCCTGTCACGGAAACTTTTTCAGGGCGACTTATGGTGCTTTTTCGAATATGGGAACCAGACCCTACTTTGATTGGATAAGGCTCCAATTCAGAAAAAAAAAGGTAGAATGGGGTTGTTTGTTGTTACGCGTCGTTGTTACCCTTTGTTGTTGAGTTATCCTCCAAAAAGGTGAAAATTCACGTGATTTGCTGACAAAAATTTTCATGCAAATTCACTTGCTGTTTTTCGAGTTGCTGTAATTGAAGTGTTGACGAGCCATTAACTTAATCGTCTAATTGCAGATCACTCTTCTTAGCCGCTTCTTAAGTCTTCTTACTGATTCTCGGCCTCCTCCTCCTCCAAATTTTTCTTTCCCCTTTTTGTCCTCCCCAAGTTTTTTTTCTACTCCTCCTCCTCCACAATTTATTTCTCTTCTCCTCCATAATTTTTTCCTCCTCCTTCTCCTCCTCCTCCTCCTCCTCCAGATTTTATTTCCCTCGTCCTCCTCCTCTTCCTCCTCCTCCTTCTTCTTCTCCACAATTTTATATTCCCTATTTGTCCTCCGCCTCCTCCACAATCTTATTCCCTCCTTTTCCTTCACAATTTTACTTCCCTCCTCCTCCTCCTCCTCCTCCACCAAAATTGTGTTCCTTTCTCTACCTCCTCCACAATTTTATCTCCTTCCTCCTCCTCTTTCCCCTCCATTTTAGTTTTTAACAATCACTATCACCACCACCACCACCACCACCACCACAATTTCATTGTTTTCACCACTGACACTACCACCACCATAATTCACTTTTTTTTTCACCACCGCCATCGAGCGGACAGAAGGACCACGAAAACGGTCCGTTTAGGTCTAAGATATTCTTAAGTCTACATCTGTTTTTAACTCTCTTAAAGTGCTGATGCTTCCCTCAGACCAAAACTTATATCCAGGATTAAGGTTGCGCCGACTATGTCTTTTTTTTTTTGCTCGATGGGCACAGAGAGGCTACAGCAGGGGTACAGTAAAGGTACAGGAGGGGTACATAGGTGTGCAGATTCAAGGACGAATAAATATAATATGGGCCGAGGAGGTGGTGGAAGAGGAGGAGGTGGTAGTGAAAACAAAATTGTGAAGGGCAAGATGATTAAAATGTGGAGAAGGAGGTCAACAAAATTGTGGAGGAGAGATCAAACAAAGCTTGTGGAGGGGGAAAAGGAGAGAAAATTTTTAGAAGAGGAGGCCTTGATACGCACAATGTTGCGCCAAGAATCAAAGAACCGACAAAAAAGCTTCTTTGCTGGATACTAAAGGCGGCGAAAATTACGTCATGGTTCAGTAATTTTAAATCATATGAATAAGAATAGTCCTCCCATGGATGAACACTTGTGAGATTTCACAGCACGTTATTTATGAGATGCCGACAATAGCCTATTGCTGTGTTTACACTTGAGCATTTCCCGAGGTAAACATTTACCTGGGTCAAGTTACCAAACCTTGGTAAATTCGGACAGTGTTTATACCGGCTCAAATAACCCAAGTTAACTGTCAACATTGCCGTGGGGTAACAACAAATTGCCTGGCATGATCTGCATGTTTGGCGTCATTCCATAACATTGTTGTAAGAATTGGGCAGGCTGATTGAACATAGGGTAGGAATTATCGTATCCGTAAAATCGCGGATACATGGAATATTCATCCTCTCGATTCCTGGCGAAACACATCGAGCACAGTATTAACTCAAAGCTAAGGTAGCCGCAAGAAAGTGTAAACTATTACAACAACAACAATTTCAACAGTGCCATCTTTTATATTTACCTGACGGGCTACCCGTGGGAAGGAGATTTATTAGGCAAATGTCCTCCGTCTTCTGCCATGAGCGACTGATCAAAGCAAAGGCTTGCGGTGATTGCGCGATCTGGCCACCGTGGGAGGTAAAATATTATGCCGCCGCAAGCGGATATATCTGTCATCTTGACCTTGGTTACCATCGTAAACCATGCCTGATCACAGGGTAATTAATACTTTTACCTTGTTCAAACTTCTATTGTCTTGAGTGGCATTTACCAAGGTATCAGTTGGTGTTTACACAGGCAAAATGTTTACCTAGGTATGTCAGTTCTAGTAACTCGGCAAAATGCTTCAGTCTAAACACAGCATATGACGTCATCTGAAGTTGATGAGATTCCCCCTCAAAAAGGGGAGTAAAGCATCCCTCATATACTACTCTCATTGAACACTGTTTTAATTCAATATCACAGGAAACGAATTTTCCTTTTTTTGTGCACTCCCATCGTTTTACTAAATACCTTTTCAACTGTTTATTTAGCGTCCCTTTTACCCCAGATTTGCGCAATATGACTGTGATTTGCATGTCAGTGTGAGAAGAATCTTCTTAAAACAGGGGCTGATTCCGCAATAATTACTGTAATCATTGGTTATTATTTGTATATTCTTGTCATGAGGTATCGCCGTTGTTTTTTCTTTACGTTTATTGCTCCAGGATATATGTTCTGTTTTACCGTTAGCCCACCCTTTTCCCGTAAGGTTTCTGAACAGTACGTGCAAAAATGTTCGTTTGAGGTCTACAACAGGAGCTAATTTCGTCATATGATGTAAGAACTACGTCATGTTCTTAAAAGATCCGCCGTCTTGGATTTCTTGAGTTTTTTTTCCAAAACCAGCCAAAATTGACCCAAAAGTAATCAAAATCAATTAAAAAGGCTCTAAAACTCTGAAATTTACCGCAAGCAAATTATCATTTCTCATTAAAAAGAAGAAAATTCAAAATCTGAAAATTGCTTATGAAAATGTGATTGCTATGGTAACGTCAAATTTGAGTACGAGGGACTTGCTATACCAAATTGTTTCCACTTAAATTTAGGAAAGGCACTAAGTTTGGTGGCTCTAGCTCGTATGTTTAAAAGAAGTTATAAACGTCCAGAGCCCGTGTGGGCAGATTCCGCCCACCCCATCCCCGAGTCTGAATAAGGTTAATTTTAACTTTGATCGTGGGAGATAAAAGGTCTGTCCTCAAACCAATTCACCTCGCACATCTACGAAAAGTAGCCAAGCAGTGCATGCAGAGAGCGATGATGGTGTCGATGGTCTACCCCTTTTTTGGTGATTGTGCGGGGCAACGCACGAAGAAAGACTAAGTAGCTCGCCTCGTTCATAATCAAAAAAGGAGAAAATAGACACATTATTGACGAGCCTAGGTCGGTGCGTACAGGGAAAAAACCGTGCCGTCAGTCTTGAGGGCACGTACTCGAGGCCTGGGGCACAGTTTTTTGGTTGTTGTTTTCTTGCCGTTACGGACCTCGCGGCCGGTGAATAACAAATATATACACTTTTGTTTTTCAGAGTATAACAACTACGTTGCAAGATACTGTTACAAACGTAAGTGGCCAGTTTACTTCCAACAATTTGATGCAATGGTTGCGGAGAAGTAGTTTATTTTTTCTTACATACAGAGCACTTGATAGCCAACGCAAGGGCTCTTGTAGTTGGGGGAAAGGGTGAGAAGAAAGATCAGCGACTGTTCGATTCGCTTGGCTCGCCGATTTTTTTCCTTTTTTTACTGCGCCAATTGTCCATTATTGATCGATTGCTTGATTGATTGATCGATCAATCAATAGCGATCGATTGATTGATTTTTGCTTGCGTGTTTGTTTTACAGCTCTGCACTTTAAATATGACGCCTTCATCATATACAGTTCCAAAGATGAAGAATGGGTGAAAGAGACTCTTCTTCCGACCCTCGAGGAAAAGAATGGCTTGAAGTGTTGTATTCATTACAGGGATTTTGTCCCTGGGGTAGTATACAGACAAAATATGGTCGATAGTGTTTACAATTCTCGCAAAACGATAGCTGTCCTATCGACTAACTTTTTCAATAGCGGTCACTGCGAGAGCGAATTCGAATATGCGCTCCGTCGACTTAGAACAAAGAAGGATGACAGTTTAATCGTCATTAAACTTGATGACATTGATACAAACAAACTTCCCTTAGAACTGAAACAGAGAAGCTATATAGACTGCCCAAAATCTGTTGAAAAGGAGTCGTGGGAGAAGAAACTGGTTTACTGTTTAAGGGTTACTACAAATGCAAAGTAACATTTAACTACTCCATTCAACCCTATTCAGACCTGGATTGTTTTGGTCTTCTGGGAAAGGGGGAAATTCCCGGTTATCCCCCCCGGTTATTCTGTTTCTATTTCTTATTTTATTCATTCATTTATTTTCTTATTCATTTCAATTTTTGTTTTTAAGGTTATATTGTCTAAGATAATCTTTCGTGCGTTGTTACTTGAATATTAAATATGGCGAGGTCTCGGATCGACGAAACTAGTTTTAAAGATGCGGATGCAAATTACTGTGTTGAAAGTAAATGCAAATGAGCTGTTTCCTTAACGCAATGACGTTCACTGATACTTTCTCGGCTTCTTTAGACTTCACAGACAATTAGAATACTAAGTCAACGTTTGAGGACAAAAACAATAACATGATAAACGGTATTAGAATGGCTACAAGCAAACAAACTAACTCTGAACATAAAAAAGGAAGTGATTCTTTTTAAAGAGAAAAGAAGGCAAAGGAACCACTTAAAGTGAAAAATTATAATTCTGATAATTCTGGTTAGTTCATAATTCTGAGGTATACTCCTTTAAATTTTTTGGGATATATATCTAGCTGGATTTTTGAAAACCGTACCCCAAAAATAAACTTATTAACGGGCGTCATAGCTAATAGGCATATTTTCTACCAACTTCCCCCCCCCCCCCCCCCCACACACACACACACACACACACACACACACACACACACACACTACTGAAAAGTAAGGCAACCCACCGACCTTTCCAACGTCATCCTCTGTGTCACCTGTTGCGTTTGCTTCCACATTTACGACTAACTGTTGTTCTGTTGGCAATTAAGCACGATCAGATGCTTGCAAATACTCAGAAACATGCAATTTCTCATGGCTCTTACACTCGTTTGTCCGGACGGGGATATTTTGCACCCCTCATTCCTCGCCATGGATTGACGGGGATTGTCAAAGACACCCCATCACTACCAAGCGAAGCCCACCGGCTGGGGGTAGGGACCCTGTCTTTACAGCAAAGCCCCCTAGCAAATTGCGGCCCACCTTAGCCAGAAAGCCAGCAAAGCTGCCTTTTGGTCACTTTTACAAAAATTCAGCTAGAAATAGATTCTATGTTAATGTGGAAACAGCATCTACATTCAGCGCAAAATTTCCAAAGTATGTGGAATCTTGTGTAAAACAAGACACTGTGCATCATCGAAAATATTTAATTCCCTTTATTATGCATTAGTCAATCCATATCTCCATTATGGTAGTGTGACTTGGGCAAGTACATATCAGTCGCGGCTTGAAAGAATAAGAGTACTTCAGAAAAAATATATATAAAAATAAAAATAACGTTTTCAGACTATCGGGATCACACTTTACCTTTGTTCCAACAATTTATAATTCTTCCTTTAGATAGAGTACATAAAGAGAGAATAGCTCTATTTATGTACTGATACTTTAACAAAATGCTACCAGTAACATCAATGAGAGCACAGGCTGACCATCCAGGCCCTCTGTTTGTGTTGCGGACCTGTGCTAGCTGTATGTAAACCCTATTTAGCCTAGGCGTGGGCACATTGTGCCCGCGCTGGCTTTAACAAATCATAACTTTTAAACGGCTAGACGAATATTCACCAAATCTTGTAACTTTTCCTAAAATTTGATCAAATAAAATTTTTACTGTGTCAATGACGTGTGTACGGTGACTGACGTTTCCATAGCAACCGTCCTCTCGGGAGGTGTTTTGACTATTTGTTTTGACTATTCTGTTTTGTCAGTGTTTTTTTTTTTAAGTTTTTCCCCTTTGTTTGTAAGAAGAAGGTAACCCTTTACTTTTTTTTGCTTGTTTTGATTAGGTATAATTCTTAGAACAAATTCATATATTTTTCGACGTTGTAATTGTCAACTTTGTGACTGCCTGCTCTGTATTCAAGTTGGCGGCTCAAAATTAAAAATGGCTGCTTGTGACGTCACTATGACGGCAAGACAAATCATAATCGACACATCATAAACCCAATCTGTTAAGCTAATGACTTGCTAAAAACGTGCCAAGTTTCATCACAGAGCGCAAATACTTTTTGGGATCTAGGGGGGGGGGGGGCACCAAGTGCAGGCGCAGAAACTCAAAGAAAGCCCCGGCAAAATATGGTTAATGGCTGCTTCTGTTGTGAACAAAGGACTTTATGCTTTATGAATACGATATTTACGGCTTTTTTAACGGATGAAAGTGAAATAAAAACGCTTAGAAACATGAACACTGTGTTAATGTTTGTTATTAATGGTTTGGTGTGTCGATTTAAAACTCCGGGAGGCAGTTTTAGAAAATTGAAGTTTGACCTAATCAATATATATATATAAATACTCACAAGGCTTGCAGTTTCCAGAACCTCAAATTAGCGACCGGCTTGGGATTTCCTTTGACAAAAGAATCCCAATTTTGAAGGAACAGACTGACCCTTAAAAATCGGACTGAGATGGAAAATGTGTTTCTTCCTATGATCTGCACAAGTTACCTTCTCAAAGGAATCTCAAGAATGCAGTTTTCCATGCAAATTTAAACTCGCGTGGCCCAAGCAGCCTGTTTGGCACACGAAGGGATCCAATTGAAACACGTGCGCTTGCAGCCACGCATCGCAGCGCAACAATATGGTGACAAAATTGAAACTTAATTTTACTATTTTGCTACAAGTTTGTAAAATTTATTTTCATCACCATATTGTTGCATACAGGTCAGGTCAGGCTAGATTGACAATGGGCCTCCCAATTGCTGTAGCAGGGTCCCAAACTAGTCCTTCTCTTAGAGCCATCCCACATGAGTGAGGACCGAATCCTCCCCAGAGGGCCAAAATCCCCCTTGAGCGAGCTCCTTATCCGATCCTCCCCTGGGGGCTAACAATCCTCTCCGAGCGAGGTCCTTATCCTATTTGAGTCTATACCCTAGGGATACCATAGTAACAAGTTGTGTATGGGGCATAACTGAGATGACTAAGAGTCCATGGGGAAAAGTGTTACCTGTATTGGGAGCACTTTATCCTACAAATAAACGAAGTGCGGAATGGGTCGGTTTGTGAGATTTTTATGCGAACAGAAAAGTCACGCTCAGGGTCATTCCAGGTAGGGAGAAAAGAAATATCCGAAGGAGACAGAAGTATGTCTTGTGAATGAGCACTGTTGCATATGTGAGTGCACTATGAGGAGAAAACAAAAAGGGCTTGGGTCATTGCTGCCCAAATCATTTTGGAATCAAACCTGGCTGTTTGTGGACAGCTAGAAAATAACAAAAAATCACAACTTAAGGTGATTTATTGTAATCAGCAGGCGGGTGTGAGTGGAGCAGCCCTGGGAACACTTTACGCCCCTACAGACAAGATGAAGGCGGGGGCACTCTTTGAGAATGATCTCATGATGTGGAGATGCCTGACAACTGAAAGATAATATTTCAAGACTCTCTGTCCACCACGATGCAACGCGCACCTCAGCGAAGGTTTCGTGTGATACGAAACCCCAAAGTTTCGCGTCGGTTCATAAAAGCTCCTAGAATCTGCTTCCAACCAAGCCATTCTTGCGTAGAATGAGAAGACTGTTTCTTAAATTTTTCTTAAAATCTTCAGGTGACTATTGGAGACGTGTTGAGTTGAAAAATGTTTTAGTCTGCGAGTTATAATAGTGACACTCTCACAGTCGATATTTCGCACAGTTCTAAAGCGACAAGTGAGACTACACGGAAAGCTGTTATTTACACTTTGTATAAGAATAATGTTACTACAGACCATCCTGTGAGTTAATAGGGAAGAATAACAGAATACCTATCGTTACGTGGAACTGAGTGTAAACGGATTTCAAGGAGAATATTCCCCGTTTCCTTACAGCACATAGATAAACTACAGCACGTCTCAGTCGCTGTTTAAATTTTGTACACATTATATTGGCTAGATACTTTCCACAACAAGCCGATTTCTCTAAGTTTTAGCTCGATTAGAAAATAGATTTTTGCTTGTGTTTTCAGTGATACTGATGATGACAACATTTCTATGGATCGGACGTGACTGATTATTCAACAAAAAAGCCCGCGGGTGTGAAAATCGCGGTTTTCTAACCTTCTGTGAAATAATAAGATAATGTCAATCGCTTTTATTCAACACGTCCTTAGAGCATTTTAAAGTGTGTATATGTTCGGCTGGGCTCAAACGAATGAGTGAACTCATAAACTGACGAGTAGAAAGCAAATGCGCCTTGGTGATTGGAAAATATTTCTCCGACTGCGTGACTTGAGATGAAAGCCTCCATGATAAATCGTAATTTGTTACAGTAATCTGGAAGACTTAAACCATAAAATTTAGCCTTTTCTGTTGCAAAGAGTTATACTGTAACTAAGCAAACACATTAATTGCCTTTCTTGGCTGCTAAGGGGCACAAATCCAGCCGATTTTATCACAATGCTTACTTTCCGAAAAATCAAAACATAAACAAACACGCTCGTTGCATTGCAGTAGAAAGAGAGTCCTTAATAGAAGAATGTTTAATGGAGCTAACCAGGAAACCAGCCTACTGGATGGGCTTTTCTTCATCGTCCGGCATCAGCTGACCTGATTTAGGTCTGTAGAGAGAACAAAAATCCATGAAACACTTTTCGCCTGAGCTATGGTCTGTCTCGTTGAGGCGGCAACTGAGAGGCTGTAGTAGCGGCTGACATCTGCAATTAAATTTCCAGGAGAGCCTGGGTATTGGACAAGGGACAGGATCTGTGTAGGGAGCCAGCTGTTGAAATCTGGCCATCTGAAAACGAGAGATGGAATCCGCAATTCATTTCGCTTGCCCTCATTGTGCTGCACCTTTTTAACGGAGCTCCGCGCGTCGAAGCCACGCCGTGGAACAACATGGATAAAAAAATGGATATCTATCAAGCCAATAAATTTTGGTAGTGCCGCAATAGTCTTGCGACCGTCCATCCGTCCGTACGTCCGTTCGTCCGCATCACAGGGTAACCAATATGAGGTGGCACACACGTGAGATACCCTCTGCTGTATCCCGCGTTTTTGGCGCGAAACCTCATGGTGACCTGCATTTTAGCAAAGACAACAAAAGTCAAAAACAATTATATTATATTCAGCAAAACAACTGCTTGGACAGTTTTAAACCTACGAAAAAAATAGCTAATATCTATACTGTAACGTGGAAGACGAAAAGTTCACGTTACGAATCGAAATTTGTCTTTAAGGACTTTCTCTTTCTTGAGTTCTGCTGAACGAGTTCGCAGTGTTTAGCAGCGGTCGCTACCCAATTATAGCTTAGACTTCTTTTTTTTTCTGTCCACAACCATGGCTTTTGCGACGGTCTGAACACATCTTTCCAGGAAAAACACCCGTGTTTATCGCATCAGTAACTCGCGTAACCGGCGCGTAACTCCCGTAAAATCGAATTGAGTCGAAGTACATATCGCTCGAATTCGCAGCATTTGGCCGCAGTCGAGACGTTAAACATAGCAGAGCTTGTGCCTTCCGGTTTTTTCTGTCCACAATAATGGTTTTTGCGGCGGTCCGAACACATTTTCCGATTAATCCGCTGCTAGCTACCGATGTCGCCGTTGCTCAGGGAAAGTGCAATTGCTCACGAAGCAAATAACCCGAGATCAATTCCATGCCAAGAAGGATATTTTGTTTACTTATGCCTTTCACGACCATAAAAACCTCTTGTTTTCGCTTGGCCCGACAAATACTTCTCGCGTCTTTCGCTTCACAGGCCTGGACTCGTAACTTGAGCGAATGACTGTAAAATATTTTGCACCTTTAGGCAAGGGAGCCGGAAAACAACGGCGGGGGCTGGTGCTTTTCTTGTATTCAATAAGAGCATTTTCAGAAATTAATAAGTAGAACGAAATCTATATATTAGAAGTTGTACTTGGGTGTAAGGAGGGTCAGGTGGCGTACTAGGTCCATGGCCCTGGGGATGCGAGACCGTTTTGAATTAACAAACGAATGTTAACAACAGGCTCATTGTCACAAAAGAAAAGAATGCGTTTGGTGGCAAAATCTTTGCCGCACAGGTGATAGTCACTGAACAACGAGAGCATGTATTTCTTGCCATAATTCTTGCCGGGCCTGTCTGAGCTGTTGGTTGGTTTGCATTGCTATCCACCCTGAAACCACTTGGAGCCAAATATTCCATAAAATCCAAGGGAGCCAGAAGCATTAGTGTGTAAAAGCAGGGAATCTGAGTCAACCCAAAAGTTTTTCAAGAAAAAACATCGCCCCATTCTAACCAGAGATGAATACCTGCAACATGGAAAGATCTTTGAAAACCCAGAGCTAAGTTTAATGTGATGATGCATGGGGCTGAAAAACTGCAAGAAAGGCCTGCCCGGAGGTACATCTTTGCATGCAAAGTTCAGGGTCCCTATGAGTGATTGTAATCCTTTGAGAGCGCAGGACTTCTTACCGTATCCAGAATAATGCTCATAAATTCTGGGGTCGTACAAGGGCCCTGCGTTTCGTGAGGAGCCAGGGGAATGCCAAGGTTGAATTGTTTAAAGTAAGATGCTTGCTGGATAGGCTTTGTTGGCAAGCTTGACTTTATCGAGGAAAGGGTGTGACCGGCTCGATGATCAGAAAATAATTAAGAATGTAACAAATACATGATACAAGACACTATTTACAAGGATCCACTCAGCCGCGTCTGACAGCTGATTGAAGACAAAAGGGGCACCTCACAAGCCAAAGGTAGGAACTTTGTCATAATAATAGTGGTTCTTCCAAAACATACCAAAGAGCTCGTAATCAGACGACTTGAGAGGTATGAGCCGGAAGGCTCCCCCAATATCCGTTTTAGCAAGAACACCCTTTGCCCAGACGCAGGATACCCTCAATAGCATTGTCAATGGTGATGTTTTGGAGACTGTGATCCTCCTTAGAGATGAAATGATTGATGCTAGTAGTCCCCCGATTTAAGGTAGGACAAATGAAATATGGTGCAAAACTTGATTGAGTGCTCTTTTGGGACAAGACCAATAGGGGAGCCCTGTAAGTTAGGAAAGGGTGGCTCTGAAAAGGAGCCTGCTACCCGACCCAGGGCTATCTCTGTGGCTAGGTTTTGAGTAACAATTTTAGGCTGAGCCAAAGCCGTATAGACAAATTCCTTGGAATCTAGGAACATGACGGCCGGTATATCCAATGTCGGCCCCAATGTCTGCTAAAACAAGTTCAGCAGACAACCTAATTTGCATAATGCAAAGTTCTCCAGAAGCATCCAAATATCAGGACTCATTAATTCGCTTATCTATCAATTTGAACAATTCAAAACTTGCATTTGTGTATGTTTTTCTGTTTTTACGACGTAAAATGGAGACCTCTGAAAATCTACAATCTATTTATTTCGATTCACGACAGCCATTTTTAAAACTCATTTAAGACCTTCTTCCCTATGGGGAGGTTACTGGGGAATCATTCTTACCCCTCTGGTCAAGGGATCAAATCCGTTTTGAGCATGAACAGTTCTATTTAATTAACTACTGCTCATGCGCTACCGGATGTCGCGGATCTTACGACATCCGAAAACATCTGTTCTAAGAGCCCTTCGTTTCTCCCACAACGTGACCAACAGAGTTATAAAGTTTTCATAAAGTCCTCAAGTCCTCAGCTTCTACATTCGCGTTCAAAAAGATCAACTCAGCAATTATGTAAATTGAACGAGTCCTGGAAGCGCTTTGCATGTGAAAAATGGTTGAGTCGCTTTAACTAGAAAGTCAAAGCCGTAATTATTTTTTTCACTGCGCTTAATCTTAGTCGGTCATTGGTGGCTGTTGGACAGTCAAAAGATCCGTTAGCCTCGTTGAACGTAGAGACCCGCCAGGGCGGTAGCACTTACGCGGGCTAGAGGTGTTTTTGTAATAAAAGTTTAATAAAGCCCTCAAGTCCTCAGCTTCTACGTTCGTGATTTTGGAGATCAACTAGATTTATGGACGTTTTGGAAGAGCAGATTGTGATCGCTTTTATTTACTCGCAATAAAAGTGGCGATCAGTGCTGAGGTCTCTTCCGGAGAATGATTCTGTTTAAATTTTAAGCTACTAGATTTATCGTGATTATGATTATGGTTTGATAGAAGTAATTTTTGCGCGGACAAGGATGTCCTTTAGTACTTTTTCCTTCCTGTAGGAAACAATCGGTTCGGGTTTGAAGATTTGAGCTAAACCTGGTTGGTTCTGGATAATGTGCCAGTGTTTCATGAGAATCTTTTTAAGATTCGGTACAGCCGGATTATAAGTTGTGACAAACGGTAAAATCTCATTTCTTTGTTTAGGTTTAGACCGTAG
>Ga0126336_10000358_pt1 | contig 17468 bp, 7 predicted proteins | sample SidCmetagenome_FD_92530 | JGI IMG/M metagenome (GOLD analysis project Ga0126336, IMG submission 92530) | Coral microbial communities from El Islote,Puerto Morelos, Mexico - Siderastrea C C metagenome | ecosystem: Host-associated > Invertebrates > Cnidaria > Coral | place: El Islote,Puerto... | reverse complement strand
TTAGAGCGTTAGAACAAACCGTTAGAGCGTTAGAACAAATCGTTAGCAATCCGTTAGCTATCCGTTAGTTTTCTAACGGATAACGGATAATCGTTAGTGTACGTTTTCCCAAAGAAGGTCACAATTTGTAAAAAATAGCAAATATAGGAGAAAGATGTTTTTATTCTGCTGCTGACACAGGCGACTCGGAAAAAAGTCCGAAATCTCCCAACAGGAGTCGAACCTATAGCCTTCTGGTGACTAGTCCAGATGCTCTACCACTGAGCTACAGGAGACTCGTGGGAGCTAACTAAAGGCCATTAAATGAAATTTATGTGACAAATGTCCTGCCTACTGCTAGGACTGAAATGTCAATACTAGGTGGCATATTGATTTTGCAATGATACAAATGTGATGGTGAATTTTAAGCCTGGTGAATACATGTGCCGTATTTTCTCGATTTAACACCGGACCCCGAGTTTAAAATAAACGCCCCCGGCATTTATTTGGGGTCCCGGCGTTTATTCGTTTATTGTTGTGACTGCATATACTAGTCCTCTTTCTACCATTATCTTTGAATTTATACACTAATATTTAAACCAAACTACCTTTTACAAAAGTACTTCTACTATAAAAACAGATGAAACAAACGACGCATCAGATATCGTATCAATCTCTTTTAAATCACGGTAACTTTTCTGTGGGCTTGTACATCAAGCAAGGATCATCTCTAGGGTCTCTGCAGCATTTCTCCAGCAGTTTGTTGCAATTGAACCGTTCCATAATTTTGCCTTTCTCAGAACTGATGGAGATAGAACCTCACCACCACCTTGTTCAAAATTTCTTTCACAGTACGTTTTCTGTCGAGCAGTTACCGATACACTTCCTCCGTGTTTCATGCATGCCGAGAAATGTAACATTGAGAAGAGTTCAATCCCTGTTTCTGTCAGTGATGTGTGTTTTTTTAATAAATAACTTACCAGATTCACTTAGATGAAACAAAGTTGATGATGTTGTTGATGACATTTTTGCTGAAATTTGGTTCTTGGTTAAATCAACTTCCAATACTGAAAAATACATTTAATAAATAAACGCTGGGCCCGGAATAAACACCGGGTTCGAATAAACGCCGGGTCTATGAGGCTGAGTTTTTATTAAATACCCCCGGTGTTTAATCGAGAAAATACGGTATGTGAGAAAGATGTTTTTATTCTGTTGGTGACACAGGTGACTCTGAAAAAAAACATCCGAGTTCTCCCAACAGGAGTCGCACCTATGATGTCCTGGTTACTAGTCCAGATGCTCTGCCTCTGAGCTACAGGAGTCACTAACAGAATAAAAACATCTTTCTCATGTATTCACCAGGCTTAAATTAATTTACCATCACATTTGTATCATAGCAAATATAGTCCAAAGTTAGTTTCAGTTCAAAAGTGCATCAAATTTGCATAATGCGTGAAGTCTGACCTTCTTTCATGTGTTTTAAACATGTTTGTTACTGAATCTTCAGTTGTTTCTGGTTTGTGCTGATTGGCCAAAATCTGACAGCTCAGGCAACGGGGAGCCACAGCTGCACTGGAGGCAGAATTCAAATTCCTGAGATGTTGCTGCAAGCTCTCTCTCCTTTTTCCCTCCTTCGTGCCCCCACCCCCCTTCCCCAAGAGAGAGCTTGCTCACAGGTTAGCAATAAATTGATTTTGATGTGGAAAATTCATATTTTTATAGTGTGTGTGTGTGTGTGGGTGGGTGTGTGTGGGTGTGGGTGTGTGTCACTTGTGCAAGGATGGCTACACACATGTGATGTTTGGCATTCACTACCAATGCAATTTTTTTACATCGAAGTAGAGCTGTTACAGTGTTGTAGTTTACCTGATTTATAAATTACCATTTTGGAGAGAATTGCTTACATCAAAAAGGGGGTAATTTTAGATGGGATGAGGCTTTGTTGCCTAAATAATGTACATATATGGTCCTAGGTATGTGTAGCTGGGTGGGCTGCATTTAGTTTGTGTAACCAGGCTTTTATGGTATTGCATTTGCACAGAGCAGTCACTTGAGATGTTCAGTACAGTGTACAAATCTCTACCCCATTTCAGTGGAACTGCGATATGACAAAGTACCCAGGGACTGGCAAAGTGTGTTCCTTGTAATGGGGATTTATACATTCTACTATTACTGGGATGCAGAATAATGGTTTATTATGTAGGGATTTCACTGTATGTACGGTATAAAAAAAAACAGTCTGCCTTTTTTAAGGTATCAATTAAACAATTCACAAAATTGGAAATACACCCATTACTGATGACAAAAAAAGTAGAAATTGGAAAAATGTTCATGTAGAAATCAAAGTTCTACAAAAAACACATGTACAATACTGCATGTATATTATATTATTTCATTGACCTTCATGTTTTTTGTTCCTCAAATAAAGGCTGAATTTGCTCAATGCAAGATGGGTCTGTTTGAAAAGCAAAAACAACTTCTCATGCAAGAGAAAAGAAGGTAAACACAGTAATTTACATTAAGAAAGTTATATTTAGTCAATTAGGGTAAGTGGAAATCAAGGCTTTTATTTTTACATGTGTACATTAGTTCTAAAGCTACAGCAGCACTGCAAAATGCCTTGCCATCCCAACAAAGTGAGTGCATTATCAGCACTGTACATTGATAAAATGCAGAATTACAATAATAATTATAATTATTGTCCTTGTGTTGACATGTCTGACACTTTACACAAAGTTGTGAAATGCAGAGCCCTTTAAATTTCTCAAAATCCCTGAATGTAGTCACAAAATTCACACATTTCTCAATTTTTAAACAAAAAATTAATATGTCCATAAGTCTCAAAGTCTAGATGGTTATTAACAAGTAAGACATTCACTAAAACATTTACAGCTGTTAACTTCATTCCATCATTCTTCACCTTTTTTATTAACTACGTGTAAATTAAATCTGTCAATCTCTTTTGAAAATCACTTTCATGTAATTGGGGTGGTGATGTACATGTTTCTAGTATATTTCTATATTTTGTTAAAAAAACAACTTAAATTGAATCTCAATTTAATAAGGCTATCTCATTATTACAGCTACTGTTATTAAACAACATGCTAGAATAGCCTCATAATATACATGTAGTTAATAGCAACTACCCTATTAATACAACTTGGTCTTTTGTTCTGATGCTGTTAATAGCCAGATTAACAATGCTCTACTACAGTCCAATACAAAATACAAAGTACACTGGATTACACACACAGAATCCAATATTGATTAAAACTGAACTTTTTGTGTAAAATTAATCTACATGCCCGGCATTCACTTCTTCACACGGTATCCATACTATGTGACTGTAGAACTTCTAAAGTTCAACTTCCTTTTGTATGTGGCAACTAACAAACGTCCGCATTCTTTTAAATTTTAGCTGTCACAAAACAGATTCCACACACACAAGCTAGCACTCATCATAACAACCTTGCTTTATTGAATTGAAGTAAATTGAATTCATGGTTGAATCGCATCATTTTTTTGTATACCTAATCAGTGCTTTCAGTAAGCACCGACGGCCAACGAAAAGCGTCTGCAAATTCACTGAAAGAAGTTGGCTATAATTTTTGCTAAATTAAAGTAATTAAAGAAAGATTTCTTTCAAGCCTTAATTGTTGACACAGTCAGCTACTCTACTCAAATCAGCTGCCTACTTCAATTGTTATTGAAACCCCTGCCTAATTATAAAAGCATTGTTCCCTAAAAGCCTGAATTATTCAAACAAAATAATAATCCGACAGTTCTTTGGGGGGGGGGTGGCGTGGGGGAACACTTGCTTCTTTTCTCAGACATGTGACTGTACACAATGTGCAGGACACAATGATATTTTAAATAACATTAATTTTTGATAGCTTAAGCCCTCATCATGCAATCCAGCCATTCCTTAACCCACAGACATCTGGTTAACAAAGCCAAAGACTATGTTCACCAATCACAGACCATTTACACTCAAATTTTGGTAAAACGAAATATGACCTTGTTGTCACCAAATTGAATTCAGGTGTGTCACGTCACTCTCAAGACTGTTGTTTTCTTGTGCAGTTTCTTTCCATCTCCAGATTTCATTCGGTTGAACCAAGGAAATAACTAACTAAAGTGTGCTGCAAATCAAGCTATCAGTTTTTGTATGTGGATTAAATTGCACATCTACTGAATTACTTGTTGAGTACAGTACAGTTCTCATGACTACAATATTTCTTTGTGCATGTGCTTTTACTTCATTTTTCTTTTAATTTTATGTATATGCACACGAGTTTACAAAAAAATGCTTTAATCTACATGCAATTCCCAGTGTTCAATCTAGGCCGCGTCTTTGCGTCATTGACACGGTAAATTATATCCTGACGCAAAATGAAATTATCGTGGTGTCATACTGACGCAAAAAAAAAAAACAAACAAACAAGTTACCTCACATAGAAGTACTTACAAAGTAGCGGGCATTTGGCAATAAACAAAGGTAAATATGCGCGCTTACGAGTACTTTTTGTGTCAGGCATTCCACACAATTCCGAGAGAGACTAGAGACCGCATTTCGACATTTTGCAACCGTTGCTTGGGCCATCGATGTTTTTCATGGTTCAGTTGTTCTTCTTTGTAAAATCAACATGAAACGACAACAAAAGCTAACATTTTTCATCGAAAAGAGAATGGCCGTTGCACCTCCTGAGAACGATGAAGAAGGACCGGAGAATGATGGTGAAAGATCAGAAGAGAGTTCGATAAGTATCACTACAAGTCAACTTCACGAGCCAACAGCTTTAGCAACTACCACAACTGTTTATGACCCAGACCATTTTTAAAATGGCCCAATTTAAATTGACATGTGGGACATATGACCCACTTTGATTAATTTCTAGATTGTTCACTGAATTCCCAGCATCTCAAAGTACATTGTACATTGTAATTACATGCTTAAGGTTAATTCATATATGAATTACCAAGTGTTATTTGACTCTACACTACCCAGTCCTTCAAATACTCTTTAAAGTTCTGATTAACACAGTAGAAAGAAGCATGGACATCTTCCTGGCGTGCAGGCAACACATTAAACACATGATGGCGATGAGAACATGATCGCTGGACACCTGGGTGTGATATGTAATCTCCTTGGTATCCTGGACAGTGGTCTGATGGGCAGACTGGGCCACAGTGAAACTTGACATAGGGAAAGTGTCTCTTGCAAATGCCATGTACCATGCTAAAAACTTGACACAGCACATCTGAAGGCTTCATGCCTTGTCCTCTGTCAAATGGAGCAAATTAAAAGTAACACAGCTGTAAATATTAGCAATCTTAATTAAATGATTAATAATACATGCCTTGTATTATAGGACTGAGTGGAGTCCAATCTGGTCTGCACACTGTAATCTTACAAGTGATTACACAAAAGCAGATGGCCACGTAGCAGGACCTTGATTTGTTTAATTACAGGACTAGTATGATTACAGTCAGAATTGGGGGGGCATGAAATCCTATGAACTTTGGTTGGGGGTGAGGGACGGGGGGTTAACCAGATACAGTGTATCTGCCCTAGACTTCCATGCCATGCAGGGGGATGACAATACTCACACATTCGATGTACATGGGCCTTAGCCCAATAATATTGTGGAAGTGGAGGTAAGCATTTTTTCCTTAACAGAGTGAGTGATGAGCCCTTGTGCTAAAAGTGCACGTAGAACCTCACCTTCTTGGGCTAGTGTACAAAAGCTGATGCAATCAGTCATGTCATGTGTGCAAACCTTGTTTATTCGACCATCATAGTTTTACAAAGTGTATGGCCCATCAGAGGTCATTTTGACAGGTTTCTACTGTACATTACAAAACACAATGGCCAGCAAGAATAAGAAATCAGAAACAATTTTAATGTAACTGACCTGTAATGAAATGTGACTTCAATCATCTCTTCGTTCTTAAGTTGCAAAAGCCTGTAGGGTTGGCTGGGTCTCAACCAAAACCTGCCAGCATCTTTGCATATAATTGGCTGACCCCTTGGGAATTCCACTTTGCTGTTCTTGTGTGCACGTGACAGAAGATGCTGGAAGAGGGCTTCTGGTAGAAATCTGTGAAAGAACACATAGAACTTCTTGTCATCATGACAATCAAGCCATATTGGTGTGTTCACATCCGCTGACATTGGCAGTAATGAAGGGACAAAGTGTGTGACTTGTGCTTCTTCCCTGCTGTTTATCAGTTGGTAGAATAAAGGGCAAATTATGTCATATTGCTCCAGAAATGATTGCAACGCTTTGCAATTCTCTTGCCATGTTGAGAGAATGTTTTCAAGGAGAGATTCTGTGAGCATTCCAGTATTATGGAGCAGCTTCCAGTCCCGCCTGAAACCATGCTGTGAAATCACTTCCTCGTCAGTCAGTGGAGTCACCAGTTGAATGATGATGTCAACAAGTATATCTGGCTTCAGTAGAATCCAATCTGACAACTCTGAATCCTGCCCTTGATCAACGTAAATTACAAGTCCTTTCTCATGAAAGTACTTCAGAGTCTCCTTAGACCAGTTGCTACAAATGAAGTCACCAACTGAAACTGGAAATTGCTTCAGTGTCACACAAAACTTTGCCTTCTTGTTTTGCCTTAGATTAATGATTGCATCTTGGATTTTTATCCATGAGTATGGAATTTCCCTGCCCATAGTTGGCCTCTGTTCCTCAGCCTTGGACATTATTTCTCTTTGAAGGTTTTGGATGCCTCTGTCTTTCTGTCCTAATGTATTCTCGGTTGGGAAATACAATAGCTTGTCTTCTTTGTTCATCACCAGCTCATCATTGAAAGCATGCAAAAGACTTTGCCGAAGATGTTTGTCTATATTCTCCAGGTAAGGTTTGTCCATTTGTCCTCTTTGTGTTCCAACAAGAAAGATTGGTGTCTTGGGTGCAGCCTTGCTACAGATAGATTCCAACCAAAAACGAAGTCTTTGGGTTTTTGCTCCAATGTTTCTAAAATTGTCATCTACAAAGTTTGCCATATTAAAGACAACAATATACATGGCCTGATCTCTCATGAAAATGTGATGGTAGGCATAGTATTCCTTATCACCTGAGAAGTCCAGGAATTTCAGTTTAAGGTGTGAGAACCAGCTATGGAGAGCACGTTTCAACTTTTGGATATTAAGCACAATCTTCTCTATAAAAATAAAAGTGAAACTGGCGTTTGTTTCCCTTGCATAGTTAAAAGGAAGGTTTATGTCCTTCCAGTCTTGATACAGAGTGTGGCAGGCCCCTGCAACAAACATTCCCAGGTACATCGTTAGCGGCAGAAACGAACTTAGGCTTACGACACCTTTCTCCACGATTATATAGCCAATTAAAATTAGAGAAATTAGGCCTTGCCAGTTGACCCACGAACACAATGTTTGTGCTAGTCTAAAAATTGCAATGCAATCAATAGGAAGCATTGTTAAGTGAAGAGCGTGACAATACTGAAAGTTTGATGTACTGATTGATAACTGAGTAACACAACCAAAACTAATACCAGTGATTACGGGTATAATAAAGAGAAAGAATCGGGGCATAATAGGTACTGAATTTTTAAATTTCAGTTGACCAGGGATCGATGTTTCCACTCCTTCAGACCACATGTGCATTCTTAAATATTTTGTCGTTAGAATAAACACATCTAGTGAAAAGTCGTTGAGCAATATTGCAACAATAAACAGGTGAGCTAAAAGATCATTGCAAATTATTTCTGATAACGAAAACGCAAGAGTGCTACATTCGACGCCCTGGAGAAGGCCCGTTAGTATATATGCAGTTCCTACGCCTATTAGAAAACGAGGAAAGGTGAAAGGCGAAACGAGTAATTTGGGAACTGGGTGTTCTGAAGGAAGAAAGTAGAGTAAAATTTCTGAAGCAACTGTAGCGAAAGAAAATACGTAGAACCCAACAGATACCGTGGCCAGAGACGATAAAAACCTTACTGAAGTAAACCAGTTTATACACAATAACGTAAACAAAAAGCTAGCTATTGTAAAGATCGTGGATGTCACTTCTTCACTGAAAACGAATTCAACTCCCCCAGGCCCGTACAAGGCACCCTTATAAAGCACAGATTTTTTAAATCGAGTAAAGCTGCCGAACGTAAGCCCTGCATTGGCATCCAACTCCTTCCACTTCCTGTCAACCAAACTTATTTGTACTCCCTTTGTCCCTGGTTCTTGTACATCAAACGATTTTCCAATCAGAGACTTCTTCAAGCTCGTTTTGCCAACTCTGGCATCGCCCAGTATCAAGCACTGCCCTTGGAAAGCAAACTGTGTGTTTTCTTCGCCATCTTGGCGATCTTGATTGCCCCGGAATCCAAGGTCTCTTAACAGTGATTCACATGATTCATGTCCATTCGGAAGCCGACGATCAAACTGCAGTTGTGTCATCACCTCAGAGGCACTTTCCAAGGTGTGGTCATCTGTAAGACGCAGTCCTTGCCAATCCAAAGCCATTTTGTTACTTTGTTGAACGCACAACTGATTACTGCAATACAACTGTAGCCCTGTAGGTGTTTGTCATTCTCGTTCGCATCCGCGGGCTCTGGGGACGAGAATGGGTGTATAGATCACGTGGTAGATATTCTCTTTCTTGATCAGTCACGCCAATTCTGTTCGTGTAACGCAAAAGTTACTTTTGAGACATATTCTTTGTGGAATTTTCAAAAAATAATTAAACAGATTAGCAGCATTCAATTGTAATAGCCTGTACGTCGTTTTGCGAGGGCTCAAGTGGCGACCTCGCGAAACGTCGGCTGTTTTCTCAAGCTAAATTGTCATTGCCTTCTTCTAAAGCCACCGTAGTTTAATTTCTAACTAGCTGTTAGGTTTTAAGGATGGCATTTTTGAAAACTGAAGAACATCTGGGTGTCAAATGCAGAACTGGAAATCAAGATTAAATTTCTCAAGGTAGCAGTACTGAGTGTACCCTAGCTAGTCCCATAGATTTTTCTTTCGGCTCAAGTACGTTTGAGAAAACGAAAGAAAAACCTCTGGGACCAGGGTAAAGTGTAATATTGAACGGAAGTGAATCGTTAGTGATCAATGGAAAATTGAAAAGACATAACGTCTTACAGAAACAATTTGACGAAAGAAACATTTGACGAATGAGGAGTTGTACTAATTGACGGAACCCACCCATTTTGCAACATCGTGAAAGAACGTCACCTCCAATTCCTCGGCCACAGTTGACGACGCTCTCCTGAAGAACTTGTATCTTGCTTGGCTCTACATGTACATGTATACACACATTCCTGTGAGAAGCAGAGTCGTGAATAGCGTCGTAGAAATGCAAGATATAGACACAGGAACAGTGACACTACATCGGGACTGATGAAGGAAACTCGTGAAGGCCGTTATTCGTCGCAACTCAAGTGAATGAGTCGCAACCGACAGAAGAGAAGAGTTGTAATCGGATAATAATAGAACAGGATTATGTAAAATAAACTATTTCTCGTTGTGTTGTGTAGTGTTTTGTTTTGTTTCAATTTGGTTTTTCAGTAACAAACAAAATTTACCAAATGCACCAAATGTAGCAAAGCAGTTAGGTAATACACCTGTATATCAAACACGGGAAAAAGAGTTCCATCAGGATATCTAAACACTGAGACGTGGGTTAAAAAAACGAGGTGCAGCCGAGTTTTTTTTAACCAACTTCGACTTCTTTCAAGCCATTTATAATTCTTGATAATTCTTGGAGAGGTTCAAAGCAAAAGCTCACCAAATTTTATGCTAATTAAGATCCAGTATCCAAACCACCGTTACGGTAGTGATTTCCCCCTTTTTTCCCCTCTTTATGAATTATTAATGAGTTTGAAAATTGTATACCATGGGTGCGTTGTATAATTGTTACCAGCAGCAAATTATCATGTGTCTTGGGGAGTATTTCAGATGCATTGCAAAGTAAATCTATGTCGTTACTGTGCGACTACTATTTTACCGGGGTCACTTAAACAGCATTGACCAATCAGATTTACAGGATGTGGCCAATGAATTCCAACGAGAGTTGTTTTAGCCAATCAGTGCTGAAAACCAAAGCAAACAAACACCCCAGTTTTCGGGAAGATGGAAATCGCGGGAGTGGTTACACGCAACTATTTGGACTGTTTGACTGATTTCGCATTCTTCGTTTGATTTAGGCATGGTGCTGAAATGAACAAACTAAGGAACGAGATGGAGAGTCAGAAAGAATTATTACTCACTTACGAACAGAACTTGTCTCACAAAGACTCGATTGTGGCAAATATCACAAATGCTATCCAAAAACAGGTTTGCTACTCTTCAGTTGTTAAGGTGTTCTTCACTCGTACTTCTAAATCTGTATCTAGAATTGTTTTTATGCTTCCAGTTAGTTGAGTTCGGCATGCACGAAGGGAAAACTGGAGTAAAGGCACGAGCCTCTGCTCCAGTTTCCCCTTGGCCCTTTCGCTCCCTCGGCTCAGCGTGATAAGCTCGGCGACAGGGAGTGCTTTCATTCAGTTACAGTGATACAGCATTGTGACTGAATGAAAGGAATTTGATGTAGCTCTATGAAAACAGAAAATTGCTCTCTAGCACTCTTTCTCTCTCTTGTTTCCATAAGTTATAACGCTCAGGAAAGTATGGGGAGAACTCGGAAACAGCTGTGGAAACACTTTCCTTCCGCTTGTATTTAAACAGTATTTCTCGGCGGTTATAGCATTAATAAAGACAAGTCGCAGGGGCAAGTCGATTTGGTTTTCGATGAAAAAAGTCGCAAGTACACAATTAAGTACTCGACATTCTAGAAAGAAACTGCTAGTAGTTTATCAGAGTGCATTCTTTATAGTTCACAATTAACAATTATTCACCAAAGTGGAGGTGAATAGTGGTGGAAATTTGCCGAGCCGCGACAATTATTCACGGACGCGAGGTGAAAAATTGTTTTAGTATATACCAAACCAGTGGATAACCAGCATCAAATAGTTCCTTTTTTTCTGAAAAATGATGAAAAACTCGCGCGCGAAATTCAGAACAATGGCGGGAGGTGAATAGCAGATACTATCCCGAATATGAGTAGCCAATCAGAGCTAGCGAAAAACACAATCCACTGGTTTGTTATATACTAATAGTCTTTAATCACTCTCTGATACTTGTGGTATCGTTACTTATTTTTAATACTTGGGTGAACTGTTGCAGAAAGAAAGAAGCGAGATGCTAAGAACTTTTACGATATGGAAAATACGCCACTGTGATGAAAAGAGAGAGGTGAGTAAGTCATGTTCCCTGTATGGCAAAGAGTAGACAGTAATGCTATGTATAAGTATATGTATTCTCCATATACGATTGCAAATACGCGAATCTGATTGTGGTCGTTGTCTAGACCAGTCTACTCTGCTGTTCTTCGTTAACTCCCTCTGCCCGTTTCCTAATCCCAGATGGCACCTTAGAACATACGAAGGATTGAAAGCTCTCTTAAGCCCCTGGGGCTTGTTTATTTTTCAGCCTCTGAGAGGGGGGCTTAATAGTGAGGGGGTGGGGGACTTATTTCAAATCATAAAATTTAACAGAAACTCAGTGCTCTCTCGCCCAAAATACGCCTGCACTACAGGCTAGTAGTTTAATCGTTAAGTGGTCCTTTGGTGGATTTCTCTCTTAGCGGGACTAAATGAATGGTCTTGTTCAGGCAACACATTACACAAGAAAAGTCATGATATGCATGCATGGGAGAGGGTAATTTCCACAAGGTTCTTCACAATCGAAGCGACTAAAAAGTTCCACAGACCACGTGGTTACGTAAAAAAAGGTATTTCTGTTCTGTTTGTATCTTTCCAGGGTTTTGCCTCCAAACTTGCAAAGAGGCACTATAAACACACGCTTAAATCACGTGTATGGAGTGCATGGAGGTCTGTTATTGAGTCCAAATGGAAGCAGAGAGTGGAAAAAGCTTGTCAGGTAAACTGCCTTATCAGTCATACAGTCCTCAAATAATATATTCTTGTATTTTTGTTCTAAAAATCGGTTTACAATGTCAAGGACATTTACAAATAAAATGACAGTCATTCTAACTGAATGTGTTTACCTTTATTAATAAAGGCGAAAGCTCAAGAAGTGTGCGTCAAGTTGACGGAGGATTATGAAAGTCGTCTTCAAACGGTATGTTTGCTTTTTAGTGTCGGTTGATATCTCTGCAAAAAAGTATTTCCCTCAACCTTTGTACTCAACAGTATCTTCTGGTATCTTTGCGAGTTTTCCTGTCTGTCAATTCCACTTTTGATCGTTTAGTGTTTATTCTGCAGGCTAATAGTGAACTTGAGATGGCGCGAACTGAGATTGCTCGTCTTCATGCCGAGAGGGAGCGTTATGAAGAGACCATGAAGAAAGCTTTCATGCGTGGAGTGTGTGCTCTGAATCTGGAAGCCATGAGCATGTTCAGAGAAGGAGAAGAGGGCGGAAGAAGACCCCCACCTTCTGCTGTTAACAGTCATGGCGGGACACAGTCAGGTACATGTGCTGTTTGTTGCGGTTCACCATCTAAAAAGAGGAAAAGGGAGAAAGAACAAATTTTGGGAATAGGAGCAGAGGAACAAAGAAAACTTTTCCTTTCCTTCTTTTTTCTACCAGTTCCTAGCCTACAATGTACGTGTAGATGTTATTAGTCAGTTTGGGTTGAGGCACTGCAGGTAAATTGTAGTTCTTTTTGGGCATTATGCTAAACCGAGAAACAACTGCTTTTAACCACTGTTTTCTCTTCTCACTTCTCAGCGTATGGCGCATTTTGAAACTCTTGAAATCAGTGGTTTGTTTTCCTCAAGAAATTGCCACATTGGCCAATCAGATAGCGTTTTATATAGTGCTCAGATTTGTTAACAATCAGTTAGCAAACCGATCAATATTCTAATACCTAAAGTTTAGTCCTTCGCTTAGTATGTTTCAAATCTGTAATTCAACTGTTTCTCTTGTAGACGCAGAAGATATGCCACGACATCATCAGCCACCTTTTCCAACTGTAACGACATCTGGTCCAGTAGTCACGCAATCGCAGCAGTTTAGTCACTTTCCAGCCAAACAGAGGCCTCCAGCAGAAAGACCAGGTCAGCTTGGAGGAAAGACTGTGACAGTAAAGGCTGTTTGTCGGTCAGACATTCAGGGGCAGAAGGGTGGTGCAGGTACGGTTAACAAGCATGGGTTGGTAAATTTCTCTTTTTTTTTCTGAAGTCTCATATTAAAACACCTACAGTTGTCCTCTGTTTGCATAAAGGCAACTGTTTTTCAAGACTCATTTTATTGTGTTGTTGTAGGTCTTGTAGGTACTCAAGGACCTGTTAGTTCAGTTCTCATTCAGAAGCATTCATCAGAACAGGGCACTTCAGGAGCGCCTCCAGTTCGGCATCCTCATGGTCAGCGAGCACCGCCAACCCGAACCAGTGCGAGAACGTCACGTGGTCCTGCCGTACAAACGATCCACACCACCCCTGTCAAAGTTGTGCACTGAATTCTTCAAACAAAGTGTATACATGTATCTGGTATTGATTCACTATTTGCGTCGCCCATGCTTCTTATTCTCATCTTATGCGAGTGTTGATTAGTTACATTTTGTATATAGTAGATTAGACAGCAAATTTTATGAAATTCAATAAAAGCACGTTTACAATGTACCAACAGTGTCACTGTAGTTAATAACTCGGTGCGATGGCATATAAAGAAGATATCTGTTTACAAACATTCCTTTTCTCATTCAAGTTTGCCAACCATTAAGGCGCTGTTACACGAGGCAATTTTCCCTGCAACTTGCAACGCAGTGAGAGCATTGTGAGACACTTTGCAGAATACATGCTACTTGCAGCAAAAGATCTCGCAACTTTGCAGAAGGTAGAAGACTACCGTAGTCTAGTTTTCCTGCAACTCGCAACGCAAGTTTTCGCTTCGTGGCCAGTTGCGAAAGGGAGGGTGTTATAGGCGCAATTTCGTCCCCACTCTCTCGCAATGGCTTAGAGTTGTAAGTTGCAGAAAAAAAAACGCCTCACGTAATAGCGCCCCAAAACGAGAACTAGTTGTTTCTACAGCTTATAAATCCTTGTTCTCCAATTTCCCAAGCATATCCGTGAATTTTGAGGGTAGGAGGGTAACATTTTCTTTCTTTCCAGGCAAAAGAGAACGTTTGGATACTAAGCTAAAGATTTGCAAATGGCACCAAGTACGCCGTGCGCTTTGGTGGCAAAATCAGAAATTAGCGTAACGTAGTTCCTGTTGCCAACGTCTGTTTAATTTGTTTAACGCTACAAACTGCAATAATAATATGCTTTGGATGTAGGAGTTTTCACTGTTATCAGACCATGGGACAAACCTAATTTTTCCCAACATCTGCAAACCGGTCAGGTGGTCGTAAATGAAGTGCGAGACCAGTTGCATAAAGCAACTTAAGATTAAGTGGGAATTTCTGCCACCATTCCCTGTGTTCCGGAGGGTTTTCTTGCTCGCCATTATGGATAAATCGACCGAAGAAATTCCCATTCAAACTTAAGTTTCTTCATGCGACCGGGCCTAGTCGTAGACTAGCACGATGACCCTTGGCAATGTGCAATGTACTGTTAAGGCTCAAAACAGCTGTAACAGAAATACATCGAGCCAACGATTTTCTTTAAAAGAGGGGTGGGGATGTTATCATGAATATACTTTGTTAGAAAGACGGCATGAATTGAACTTTCTGTGTTTGACTAGTGAGCTAATGCTATCGACCAAAAGCAGAGCTATAACAAATTTAATAGGGGAACTCCTGTAGCGTAGCAAGATTTTTACACAACATCAGTCACTAACCCTGTAAGATAAAATATGCACAACAAGACACTCTGGCGTGTCCCTCATTATTTTTCGTTTCGCCCTACGGCACTGCTGATATCACCAATTCACCAACTTAAGTGTGTTTTCTTATTTAGCTGCGCGTTTTCTTAGTTTTAGTTAAATAGACATTCATTTTAACTGAAGAAGCTAGTATCGAGTACCGGGCCATCGTACGAGCAAAGAAGCGAGACATTTCAAGACGAATCAGTCAACCCTTACAGTAGTAATTATAACGATTTCATTTTTTTTTTTTCACAAAATAAAGAAAGCTATTGCACCGAAATCCATTTATTTTTCTGTAACCGAGACTGCAAAGGAAGAATTTTTGTTAGCTTTGCTTAAATCAAGTAAATTCTGATGTGGGAATCGGAGGCGCGAGAAGATCTGCCAAATGTCTAACAGATAACGTCATTTTCGCGCGCGGCGATCATTACCTCATGCGAATTAACCAATCCGAGCCTCGTACCTGCTAAAACACGGGGTGGTACCATGAATATTGAATATCGTATTTATTTTACCTTCTATTGAACCAATCAGAGCGTAGAGTGTGATATCGCTGGTATCTGGAAGGAACGGAAAATTTCATGTCCGGAACTTGGATGTAGAGCGAGGGAAATTTGGGAGAAAAATTTCCCCAAACTATTATGAGGATCTCTGTAATCGTTTTAATCCTTGGATTGTGTGCATTGGGATATTCGCGGCCTTCTAAAAGTAAGTCAGCTGTATTTTTCTAGCACTTTGTTCCGCAACCCTGTAATACTGAGCAGATTAACATGCCTGTAGGAAAGAGGCATGTTCGTCTGAACTTAATGATTTTGTTTTGATCTTTTTAATGTGAAAATCACAGACTTTCGTCCTTACCAAATTCTTTGAATTATTTCTTTTCTTAAGTGCCAAGTTTCAGCTCGCTGTGAGTTTAAAATTGTGATGTTACGATATGCTTCCATGGCTTTCTGTGTTGAAGAAATGTTGACACTCCAGACTAAATGCCACCAGTCAATCTCAGTTTACCGGGTTTTAAAACTTTACTGTAGACTTAGTCCAAATGAGCTAGTGTAGAAGCGCGTTTGTGCTTCTCGATTCTTTTATAACGTCTACACTATGTTATACGGATAATTTAAATTGATGTAAAAATTGAGATTGTAAATTCAGTTGAGCAAGTTACGATTCGTTTAGTTTGTTTTTTCTTGACCTGCATGAAATTGTCATACGGTCTACAGTCTCTTAGCACTGAAAATAAAAATAAACCGTGATCTTTTCAACTTAGAAGTACGGTACCATTTCATAAAGATCAAGAAAAAAATAATCTTAGAGGATTTAATATTTGTGTCTCCTATGAACAATTTACCGTGGCAAATGTAAGATCATTCAAGCGCATTGAGCGTATAATTAACTCAGTGACTGGCTCACACGTTTTTTGCCTTTCCTGAAGAAAATAATGTTTCCTACTCATCCGTGAACCTTTGAAATTTCAACACCGTGTGAAAAAATTAAATGAGGCGGTTTGGTTTCTCGCTTTCTGTGTGCATGGTGATCAAGTAAAGTTATTGACCACGCCTTTAATTGAATCAACAACGTTTTGATAAGTAAGTGACAACACGTTTGTGTTTTCAGCTTTGGAATAATTTCATTTATTAGATTCGCGATAGAATTGTCATTGATACAAGAATTTCAAGAGGGCATAACACGAGATCAGTTTTGGGTGGACAGAACTTTGGCTGAGTTATGTGGGCAAGTTGGTCAAATTAAACTGGCTATATAAAAAATAAGGTGCCAGTTTTGCAGAAAATGTTTCTAAGGAGTGCGGTCACTATAATAACTGATTTAACATTCATTCTTCAACTACGAAAGGTTAAGGCTGGAATTATAGTTATCTTGAAACTCAACGACGGTGCTATGTTTTCTTTTTTCAATACTGTTGTCATTTAATACCTTAAGAAATAGCTTCACGCAAGTTAAAAGAATATCAGTTAAACGAACGTAGCACGAGATTACTTTTGCGCGAACGGGTTTTGCAGAAAATCATGAATTCAAGGTGATTGAATTAAATGGCTATACAAAATAAGTTGCAGGTTTTGCAGAAAATATTTTACGGACTGTGGTTAAATATTGATTTGACGTTCATTCTGCAGCTGCGAAAGGTTAAGGCTCTGATATTTAGTTTTGTTGTGAAACTCAACCATTGGAGGCCACAGGTGCAACGCTAGGTAGAGCGTAATGGTGAGCGGGTTGGACGTTCGATCTAAATGTCTCTTGCAGATCATTGGCACACACATCAGTATCCTACACAAGCACAAAATTCCATCGGTTACACGTACTGAAATTACCATCTATATGGTCCCCATGGAGGTGATATCATCTTCACTGTCGATTTAGGCTCGAATGGCACAGTAGCCTTAAAGGGCTGTTTACATGGAAAGAGGGTGTCCCTGGGGGATAGTGGCACCCTACCTACTAGAGTTGAAGATACCGTCGTTCTAAGTTCGAACATGGTAGGGGCACCCTCCCTAGCAGGGTCAAGAGATAGCGCCATTTTTCAAGAACTGAATTGTCCCTACCTCCGGGGGTTAAAATATATATATATATATATATATATATATATATATATATATATATATATATATATATATATATATATATATATATATTTATT
>Ga0126336_10000357_pt1 | contig 17471 bp, 6 predicted proteins | sample SidCmetagenome_FD_92530 | JGI IMG/M metagenome (GOLD analysis project Ga0126336, IMG submission 92530) | Coral microbial communities from El Islote,Puerto Morelos, Mexico - Siderastrea C C metagenome | ecosystem: Host-associated > Invertebrates > Cnidaria > Coral | place: El Islote,Puerto... | reverse complement strand
TTGGCGCAAACTTAGCGATATGCTTTACGAAATTATAAAGATTAAAATTTAGCTTTCAAAATCAATAAAAATTTTATAGCTATTGGAGAATATTGTGCACCTAAAATAGTTTTCGGGCCCGGAGAGTTATCAGGAGTTTTGAGAAACGGGCCCCTGGTCCGAAATCTTTTAGCCTGCGTGCAGACGTCTCCTATTTCCTTTGCTTCATGCGGAAAAGGGACATCTGCATAACAGCATCGCTAATCGTGTTCCAGTATCCTGCTGTTTTCCAGGAATTCACGCAAAGTGCTCTAACTGGTTGCCCGACAGTAGCCATTGTTAGATTCAATGCTACCCTGCTAGCAGGGTTTTTTATCTTAACGCTTATTTTTCGGAACACAACTAGTGACGCCATTACGCAGATGTCCCTTATCACGTGAAGTGAAGGAAATAGGAGACATCTGCACACAGGCTAATATCTTTGGGTTTCTTAAGGATTTTACCTTAAAATTCAAAGGTTCTTTTGTTTGGTTTATGACTGTGTGTAAAAAACAGATCCTAGCAGTGGCTATCAGAATCCAAAAAGAAAATTGGGAGTAACCACATATTTTTCCCAGACAAATGAGGTTAAATTTGGTAAGAAAATACCACACATTCTTTGCACTTCAAAGCTCTTTTAGAATTATGGTTACTTAATTATGTCCAAAAGAATCATTGTCACCCACATATTTCTTTCTAGATTTCAATAGCCGTTGCTCTTGCTCTTCTTGTCCTCGATAGTTACAACCCCTTGCAAAAAAATTAATACCTCTGTACTAGGACAGGTCCATAGAGGCCAGATTTAAACAAAGGTTTCATTGCAAACTATGTCAGTTTTGGTTTTGTGATCCTATTTTCCACATCTGCAATTCTTATATGTACAAGCTGTCCTCAAGTAAAAAAAGGGCACACAAATCAATGATGGGGCACCACTTGTTCAAAAATCATTGTCAGTTGATCATAAAATATCGCAAATTGTCGGAGAAGGCATTTCCATGTTGTTGTTTCCTTGCGGCTGCATTGCAAATTGTCAGAAATCACTGCAAACAGGACATTAAAAAAGAATATTTTCTACCTTTGCATTTTGTTTGAGGTCATTAGTGGCTACTTGTGGCCAGAAGTCAACTTCTGAAGTCAACAAACTGTTTGCGCTTATTTTTTTACAGTATATAAGTAAAAGTGTTTGCCATGATGCTTCATAGATACATCAATGGAAACTAGCCATACCAGGTTATTAATAAGCCCCAACCCTGTTTGCATGATGCATGCAAATTACAGCAGCATGTTTATTCAAATGCACAATACTTATATTTTATTTAGGACAACACAAATGTATACAATCTTCACCCGTACATAAAGTGTGTGCAGTTCGATCCGGAAATGCAAGTTGGAAAATTTCCAAAGTTTTCAAATTAAACTTATTTGTTAGGTTTTTGCTAGAAAATGTGGACAAAGGCAAACGTAAATAAGTACAATGAAATCAAGGTTATATAAACAATGAAGTCATACAGATGTACGTTTAAACAGTCCTTCAAAAATTACATACTTTTGTGAAGAAATAATAATTATAATAATTATATATCACTTCAGAGAGCAAAATGACTTCTACCGATACTAGACGCAACACGCATATCGACTAATCATTCATTCATCAGATTGCAAGATCAGCTTTGATATTTAAGTCTTAAGCTTATAACTAATAGCACTTCTTACCGTGGAGGGAATCGAGCCTCGGTTGAAAAGTACGAAACTAGACTTTAGAAGTTTCTCGACTTACCCTCCCTGTAGCGAAAGAAATAGTTAACTTATAAGCTTATGCAAACAACTGTGTAAAGACAGCAGTGAATTCTCGATCTAAGAAATAACCTTTAAATCGGTCGCGATAAGGAAATGCGGAAAAATTAAATGAATACGTAATATACCTCAGCAAACATCGAGTCACGTCGATCTTCGGCAAACGATTGACTCGTTGTTACGGAAACTCCAAGCAGCTGCTGCGAAACAAGCGCTTCCTTTGCCTGGCAAACTAAGGCTCTTAAAACTACACAATATTAATCTTATAATACCTTCTTGGGTATCCTGTCCTCTGCACAGATGCATCTTGAAGGCGTTAAACCGGTAGTTAAAACTCCTTTGCTCTCTGTTCAACGACCGACCATTGATCTAGCAGTCATTAATTGACACGCGGATTCGACAAACTGTGCGCTGTTTATCACCATTGGTTTTGCTGTTGGCTCACCACAAACTAATGACCGATAAAGGGATTAATATGCGGTCGACCATCTCTTCAAAAAGATGGAAAATTATTTAATAACCACCTCCCTTCAGCCCGCTTTATCGCTCACGATGAATGTCACAAATATCAAAAGCAAACATTTTCCACCAGTTTCAGCTTTCTCGCCGTTTTGAAAAACCCGCAAAATGAAGGACTGGACTCCAGCGAGAAGCTACAGGAAAAACAGTCGGAAAAACATGAAAACCGCAGAGCATATCTCTTAGGAAAACAGATTTTCCTAGTCAAAACAGTACACCAATGATACAAGTTTTTGTCTAGGAAAAATTCAAGAATTAAATCCTAAAAATCCTCTCTCGAGTTTGGTAAATTACCCGGATTACGGCAGCAAATTGGGTGTCCGATCAGCCTTGCAATTGGTTTTTTGGGTAATATAGTGCGGTTATAAATTGTACTGGTCTAAGCGGTTTACTTTGAAATTTTGAGTTCTTTGAGAGGATGAATATAAATTTATCAACACTAGATAAAAGGAAAGGCTTTTATCAGAGTATCCGAACACTCGAATTTCGTTGTTCTTAGGTGCCGGGGAAAAACCGGAAAAAATGGAAGTGAAAATGCCAGGAAAACTATCATACAAAGAGGAACTGAGCCAAACAAAAAAATTCATGCAAAAGGAAAGGGTACTCGGGCTCCTGGTACTGTTAATATAACCCATTAAAGGGTATAAAATAGTGTTTCTTGGTGTTTAAGAAATTCTGGGGCACTGCCCCAAGGGTAATTTAACTTAGGACTTTATATACAGATTTAGCCACGCCTAAAAGCGGAGCTCCACATTTTTTTTTCACTGATACTTATGAATTTAGTCTGAAAATACTCCCATTATTTTCCCCTCTGAGAATCGAACCCCGCACCGTTCTTGTGCAGTTGCCTGAGTTTTTCTTAACATTTTCAAAAGAAGCGCGCGAGAGAAGAAAAGCGCTATACCAAAAGAAAAGAATTAGACAGCTTTTGACCTTTCCCGGTTTTAGGCTTGGCCAGGAGGGGCTTCTCGTTTCTGAAATATTCGCCGTCCTTGGCTTGTGCAGTTTTGTTGCAATACACTAAGAGAGACTTAAGTTTATTGGTAAATAAAGTTACCTTACCTTACCTTACCTTACCTTACCTAACAAAAGTGATTCCATAATTCCATATTTTTAGATTTACAGACTTTTAGTGGCATGAAGTGTGGAATCTTACACTGTATTTCAGAACTCAGAAACTGGCTTAGTAAGCAAATCCGAGCATTTCAAATCAGTAACTCGATTTGACTGGCTGAGAAATCAGGTGATCTTAGTGTGAGGTACGACACGCGGTTAATGGAAAAGCAGATCTTACAGGAACTATTTTTTCCTCAAGAGCTCTAAATCTTTTCTGGCCTTGCATGTGAACGTCATCATCGAGACCACTACTACACAGTAACACACCTATCAATCAAATTTGTTCATCCATGGTAGGCTTGGTATTGTAACATACGATAAAACGTTATTTTGGAGATCAGCGCATCTGGAATTGAACGGTCGCGTGGTTGAACAAATCAACCGGCGTTTTTAAATAAATTGCTTTAAAATTACAAAGCTTTTTGTCATAAGCAGCTGCTTTGCCAATTTTCTTTTATTGACTTGGATAATCGGTAATGAAAAAAACAAACAAAAGCAAGTGCGAACTAGTATTGTGACTGTTATGCCTGTTTAATTCAAGCTTGATTATTTTTTTTTTATTGTAGAGTGTTCTAAATTAAATGCAAAGTTGGAATGGACAGGAGTTAGCTGAAGTGCAGAACGAACGTACGTTATTTTTAATTTGGGGGAGTACAAACTGAGAAAACTATAGTGATATTTAAAAAAGTAAAACGAATAATGGGAGTGGCAAAATCAACTTCTTAATAGCCCATTTCTCTGATTTCATTTCAGTTGTGCGCTTGTGTGTTGAGTGGAAGTGAGGCTAGAGGTGACTTTGTTTTGATACAAACCTTCTTGATCATGATCATTTATAAATTTGGTTGAATGGAAAGCGCCCATTAGTCAACCCTGGCCTCGTTTCTACTCAAAAGCCAGGACACTAAGCAAACAACTATAAAATTGGCTATTTTCGTGCATTTATTATGTGCAAGAAGCGGGACATCCGAAATATGGTAGTAATAAACTCGGCTATGTGGAAAAACTATGTCATTTCTTTTATCTTATAACACTCAAAGCAATGGATCAATAGTGAGTCTGACTGCTTCAAAATCACCCGATTAAATTAAATTTAGTATTTGATTCGTATCGTACCCATGTTAGTACTATACGGTTGTCATTTTTCGCGCCATTTAGGTTTGTTTGCAGATCTTTGGGTCATTTCAGTGGTTCATCACTGCCCGTCATCTGAGACCGTTGTATAACATTGGAAGTTGACTTGTTTGACCTAATCTTTGAAACTGTAGAACAAATCAGTTAGCTTACAACTTAACTGATTTAGCCAGATTCACTGACAGTTGTTGCCTCCCGATTAGAGTCCTTACTGAGAAAGTTGTTGAGTGAACTCGTCGCCGATTTGTAAAGCAAGGCTATAGTATTCTATTCTAGTATTAGCGTTCTATTCTGTTTGAATCCTTTTTATTGTTAGTAAGGGATAGGCAAATCACCCCGGTTGAAGTGATAGTCGACGTGGAATAAGTCAACTAGAGGATTCTCTGCGTGTTTGGTGCCCCGCCGGAGTCAAGATTAGCGTCAAACAGAGTGTCGAAAAGACTAGAAGATTATTTAATAAACTTCTTTACAAGGTCGGGCCAAATACATGTTTGTAGGAGCTCCACCCGAAGAAACAGGGTGGGCTTGGTCGGGTCGCCATTTTGCTGCCTTTCTGGTAAACTTGCAAAAGACGCTTTACAGATGTCACGAATTTAACCGGCCTCAGAGAACCAATAGGAGAGTGAGATATCTCTAGGGTATCCCATTGTTTCTAATAAACTGCCGCATTCCCACAGAATATCAATTCAAATGAGTTTGAATATTTATTAACGCGAGTACGAGATTGAGTGCGAGTACAACTTTTGAATTTCAAATGCAATGACGCCTCCAGGGCTCTCACTCGTTCCTGTTGTTCTGACCAGTAGAGAAGAAGGTCCAGAAATAAGATTTGCATGTGACGTGGTAATGCAATGCCTGCAAACTGGAAGTGAAAACGCATACTCGTACTCTTATCTAAAGTTTCCTATTAAGAACTGGCCAGTTTACTTGGCGGGAAGTAGCAATCAGCGACAGGCCTGCACGCCTTTTAACAATGGAAACATTTATCTAATGTAGCCTCTTAATATTTTTGCACTGACAAGTATGTGATTTTTAAGAAAGGATGTTAACAGTGGCTCTTAAAAGATTTGTCGTTGCAATGACTGTCTTGGTTTTATTAAGTACCATTTTTTCATTAAAACGTGTATGAGGTTTGGCACTGTTTGTTGGCATTATGTTCAGTCAAATGTGTAACAATTAGCCCCTTTCGAAACTGTGAGTTTCGTGTCTATGGAGCTTAATATGTTTCCTCCTTTTGTAAGCAAGTCTTTCGACTGCCGATTAGCATTTCTTAATTGCAAAAGATTTCAAGATGGTACCGTAAAATGCTAGCACGAATGGCCCAATACATTTTCCGCGGAGAATACGCGATTAATGTTTTTGTTCCGCGTTAGTCTCACATGTTATCCGGCATCAATATACAAGAGGCCTGAACCTTAGATTAAAAAATATGTATTATCAACTGATGATGAGTCACTGTTGAAACCCTTCTATTGATTCTAAGATTCCATACTCAAGACTAGGATGACTTTTAGTGTAGCAGAATAGAGATATACCTTGTTTGTTGGCGGACACTTTTGCTGTTCTAGACTTCATACGGCCGTTGTTCTTTCCACAACTGGATCAATCCACCGTCAGTATATTCTTGGCAGGTTCTGTTTTCTCAGACCTCTAGTCTTCATCTCACCTCGCGATTTCTCTTTATTCGGTAAATCCTGCGTCATGAAGCGTACCACCTTGCGCTCAACTGAAACAAAGTCAACAAAATTAATTGACTTTCAGGGAAAAGCTGTGTTTTAGCAACGCGATTTAACATTAACAATTTTTTTGTCTCTCGGTGCACTGACGCGCATAATACCAATAAATTGTGTTTGTGTTTTGTTTCAAGTCCCTTGTGATTCACTGTTATATTGTTGACAACCGTTATTGTGCATTTACACAGAGATGCATCATTGATTTTATAAAGAAGTGATAAAAATGCAAACGTCTGTTTTATGATTAATTATAAGGCTTCGCAGATCCTGCGAAAGATTGTGGTTAAAGAAAAAGATCGCCACAAGGTAAAAATGGAAATAAAACACACAAATCTAGAAGATACTGATAGGAAATACCAATACTGAGTTAATGCTGTTTTACCAATACTGCGCCATTGTTGTTTCACCAACACTCAGCTAATGCTGTTTCACCACTACTGAGCGAATAGCTAATGCCGTTTCACCAATACTAAACTAATGCTGTTTAACCAATACTAAACTAATGCTATTTCGCATGAGATTTCAGCGGATAATGAAAATCCATTGATTTGAGTTTTGGTTGACCCTTATTCGCTCTCAGAAAATTTTAACTCTCGCCAACTCAACTCGCTTAGAATCTCGTTTTCACTCTTATTCTCACGGGCATGCGGTTGAGAAATAGCTTTGTAGAACTGAGATAATACTAGCCATCTTCAAGCTTTATTTCTGCGTATCTTAAATACTGGACAGACCATCTGCCGAAAAGTAAATTGTCTGACAAAGAAAGATATTTAGAAATCTATTTACTACCCGTTTTGTGTAATTCATTCACTGCTTCTAGCATGGTTCCTTTAGGCGGCGTTTAAATTGGTGCCCAAGGACCGTTCCCGGGTACGGAGCCGGGTAAGTATCAACGTGGACAAGCTTTTTGTAAGTACCCATGTAGAAAATTGAGCATGGTTCCCGGGGGCCGGATATACGGGGTCGACCTTGTACTCGGACATTCCGTTGGACGCCAGTCCACACGATTTTCTTGTGTGCTTGGACACTTGGTCCGCAATGCCTTTAGTCACGGTCACAGAATGTAAACGACCCACAAGCGCCGAGTTCTGTATTCTTTTACGCCCACTTCAAGGTGGCGTCCGATTAGAACGTTTTTACCAGAAAAAAGGCGAAAGAAAGTGAAAGTGACTGTGTAATTAATAAACAGCTATAATGCTTGGATTCAAACCAGTGTAGTTGCACAAATTCTAACCTACCGAATGATCCCAAATAAGTAGTAAAGCAGCATTGAATCCTAAATGCAGCTAAACTATTAATAATTAACCCGAAAAAGTAAACGCGGTAGTTTAACCCAATACCAAACGCGAATAGCTGCTGGAGTAAAGTTTATCGTGAAATGAGAATTACCCTTTACTCGCCCAAGGCACTGCACGGTCCGAATCAAGCCAGGAAAAACTGATATTAAGTTGACTTGCAAATAATAATTTTTTACGTATTTGTCAGACGGTGGTGGGCAGCAAGAACTCTGATTTTATCGTCACTGTACACGCAGAGGCCGGGATTTCCGTCAGAAATTAAACAACGCCAGTATGAGGTCTGCGTTAATATAGACTATGTAGAAACGAAAGTTTGAGTATCACACGGCCGCGCGAATAAATTTAAGAGCAAAAATGGGGAGAAAGCTATTATATTTTGGTCACGCAGTTCCCTCAAACTCTTTTGATCACAAGGCCTGACGAGAAGAGACGACAAAACTGATCGAACCCATGAAGAACAATCCAGCATGTCCCAGACGTCCTGGTACGCTTTGGATGCGAATTTGATTGTTCACCTATAGTTCTTAAGTACGCACAATTAGTTTTGTTTTGGTAACTTTTACAAACAGGATATAACATGTTGTGGATGAAAAATAACAGTAAATATAATCACTGAGCCAGGGGGTGCTACGTTGAGAATTTTTTTTGTGTGTGTGTGGTTTGTTTTGAGTTACTTAAATAACATGAACATTGCCCATTAAATTAACACGATGACCTTAATTCATTTCTTGCTTGTGCTGGGCCAGTTAGTTCCTTCGCGTCGGATTCTTAACGTTAGCAACATCGACGAGAGGTTTATCGCCTCCTTTTTAGAGCTACATTGTAGTCTGGCCTCTTTAAATTATTACTGTAGCCTAAAAGATTCGAACATTCACCATTTTTCTTTAACCTTCAGTCATGAAAGAACGACAGATCAGAAGAGTGCAAATTAAGTCCTTGAGAGTCACAGTACGAGCATGAGTCAACAATAGCGAATACGTTAGTAGAGAGATCTCGCGAGATACGATGATTCAGTTGGAATTTTCAGCAGTTAAATTCTCTTTATTAATTGGAGCAGATTCAAGCTCTATCGCTGAAAGCGAATGAAAATTAACAAGAGGACGCCAGAGTTGCTGACATGATAACAAGACTGACAGTTTGGCGAGTTAGAACTCTTGTGGACTGATTCTCATTCTGAGTAAATAAATTGCACGAGAGTACCATGTACGTGAAAGTCGACGAGCGCGCATAAGAGTTGCCTGGAGGTCAAAAGACTGGGTCTCCATCGATTGGCACCATCGGCTTTCTGAGATATATCCCGGTCCATGAAACGACGTGGCGATATAAAAAAACAGGCATTTTTGTCTGTTTTTATTTTTTTCAACCGTAGCTGCGACGTTTTAACTTTCATTTGATCCAGATTAAACAGTCTGCTCGTGATATATTAACTTCTAACCCGTTTAGTGTTTTTAGCGCTTTATTATTTTTTTTCTTAACATGCCTATCTTTTCAGTTTTTCGAGGCCGAAAGATATTGCTTCAACGTGGGCGGGAATTTTTCACTCAAGCAAGTGGAGAATACCGAAACATTCGAAAGAAATATGGAGAAATGTGATACAAGGCAAACACGAAAACATTTTCAAGGGCGGATAGATCGAAATTGACTATAAGCAAGTCTGTTTGTTATCTTCGAGATGATGATTCGCCTGTATTCAAGTTATTGACAAACCAATACAGTAATTGTAATTGAAATTGGTTGACAGTTAAACGACTGTATTAGCTACAGGCGTTTATACCCTCAAACGACTCAACAAGCCGAATACAAATCTCACGTCCGGCTGTTTGTGTGATAAATACACACGATTTCTTCTACTCATGTGATAACATCCTTTTAACAAACTGAAGTTCAACTTGACGCGAGTCAAACTTAAGTACATCACTGCGGTAACTGTAGACCAAATGGAGAATTTTTAACATGCTGGTAGTCACTTCTTTCTCATAACTTATGTTAATTCATTATAAAAATTTAGAAACAAAAAGGGTATCTAAGAGAACATAAAGTTACCTTAAATGACCTTCATGCAGCCCGAGTTTCAACCCTCGACACCTGACATACCCAAATTCTCATTTCTTTTCACACGGCTCGCTACGAGATTTGAAAGGATTTAAACTGACGGTTGAATTCGAATTGAATTGTTTTGAACTAACACTTAGCCCCAGCAACGAAGAACAACAAGAATTCTGGGAATTGCAGGTGATGTTTACTTCGTTTTAATTTAAAATGTGCCATTATTCAGTGTTGTCGAGATGGGTTATTTAAACAATGCTGATAGCAACCGCGAAACTCTGATCTACATACACGTCGATCTCGATAACCTGGTGGCAAGATAATTTTGCAGTTGATAGAGAGTTCCCCCACAAATAGACCTACGAATGGAAAACACATATTGACAAGCAGATGAGAAATGATTTTACGTGCATTAAACATGAATGTGGTCTAGTCTTGGTAACATGAACACAAAACTTATGCATCATCTAAAATATCGCTGTTCTTCAAACATGAGGGTATTTTATTTACTTTCAGTTCTTAAAAGTTCAGTGAATCTGATTGTCGTTGGCCGGATAGAGTTTTTAAAAGGGAAAACTTTTGGAACTCTTTTCTCAAAATAATCAATCGTCATTTTAAACCAGCACGCGTAGACCGAAATTATCATTTTACTTATTCCGTTTTGTCAGTTTTAATCTGCAATGTGAAAAAATTCACAGCTTAGAACGGAAGGTGTAATTACTTTCCTCTATTTTCTTCTTTTGTAATTAACATAATAATAATAATTTTATCAAAAGTGAAAGAGACAAAAAACAAGAAGTGACTTTTCTTATCAGCTGTAACGTTAATATTGTCCTCAAAAAGCTACTCGCAGCTTTGCAGCATATGAAAGCCCGGCAGTGAAGGAGTAGATATAAAATTATCGTTTAGTTTTGATGGGCAGTTTTGGCTTGGAAATAAGCATATATGTGAATAATTTCAAAACAAAATTTATATAACAGAATTTATCTGAAATAAACAATGTTTTAAACTTTTCACTGACACACAGTTTTAAGCGAGTTGTTTCAAATAAACGATATGTGTGATTTATGTGTGTTAAGATAAATGGAAAAGATTTTGGAATTTGAAGTGAAAATTAATCAACTTTTGTTTGGGACACTGAGGGATAACAAAACCACGCGTTAGTTTTATTATTTACTTAGTGATATCTTTGTTTCAAGATCCATATTATGGTTACCGTCCAACAGTCATTTGACGGTCGGTCTAATAGTTCCCAGTTTCCAGTTCCTAAGGTCCCGATCGAACAGAAGGAACCTGGATTCTTCTTCTAGCCTCCTGAAGAGAGGCTAGAAGAAATGAGTGGCACTTGTGTCTTTATACCTGGTTCGACACAAATTTCAATCGCAATGTTTAAGATTCATTGACTCCTGTTTAGTAGTTTAATGCTCTGCAAAACCGTGAGTCGCAAGATAAAGGATGAAATACTTTGTATTAAAGAGTTGAAAGAAAACCCTTAACATAATGACCTTGTAACTGACTCAATGTTGCCCGTGACCGTCAGTAAAATTAATAAAAGTTATGAGCTTCGATCAGGTGGTTTTGTTCTTTTTTATGGTCGTAAATCTAAGTTAATTTCAACCAGCTTGTCATCCTTCACTTTCACTTTCTCTTTTTTTTTTTCTTCTTTATTTGTTTTGTTATTTTACTTTTCTTTATTTCTGAAACACCTTGAATGATGAATTTTTCGGTATTGACGCCCTGATAACGCTCCTTATGTTTAGATTACGTGACATCTGCAAACAGGAAGTGCATGTCAGAGTACGGGAAGTACGTTTTTGCTATTTCCTAATATAGGAGAAAGTCGTGACGTGTCTAGAATTCAAAATGGCGGACGATAAGTAAAAATTTTATAGAAAAAGTTCTTATCCTTTTAACGGAAAGATAGGAGACAACAACAGCTTCCGCTAACTTGTTACATAGTTTATAAGATGAGGAATATTTGTCATGTCTCTTTTGAAGAAAGGAGGCTACACAACTTACGTTTCAAGTCGAACTGAAAACGAGTCGCAACTAGTCGAGATACAAAATGTGCCGTCTTCAAGGGTTTATATCTTTGGGGATGATGGGCCAGATGAAGTTGGGATCGAGGACTCGACCCTGGAGATGACAGAGCTCAGACCAAGGAGTAAAAAAAAGAGATCATATGCGTCGACGAAATCGGCGATTCAACAATATAACAAAAAGACTGAAACTATCCTCCGTGATATTTTACCAAATGATTCCCTTCAAAGTTTCTCGCTACAGTATGGTTGTACGGTACGTATTTAAGACTTCACGTTGTAATACCAATATCGATTATTTTATTGCCTTTTCATCTATGGCATTGCGTGCGTGTGGTTCAGAAGGATTTTACCCCTGTATTTTGTTTGATCTTGGCTTTGGAATTGGCGTCTCGTTTCTTTATGTGTTCATCTGTCTTAGGTTGTTACGGAATACTAAATGCCTTAATGTGATTTATGTTCCAGTTATTCATAATTAATACTTATGTTCAAGGTTAACTAAAGATATGTCGATATACAGCAAGAATGGAATTTGAATTAGCTTCACATGCATGCATGTTGTGGTACACTAGAAGACAATGCGATAATGCTTACGTAACTTGATCAACGTGTTACAGTTAATTAGTTTGGTGAGTCGACCTTTATCTTCTCAAAGGAAAGGCTCACTATCAGCTGGTGCGAAAGTTATCGGAAAATCAGAAATTATGCTGGCATAATCCATCAGACCCTACTACACTACTGACACTGAGCTTCAGATGTTACACTAACACTCACAGAAATATGGAAAGTGTTCTCTGTAAGTGTTTGTTAGTTATTGATCCACTTATTGATTAATAATTGATGTTGCTTTTATAGGTAGCTGAACTGAAGAGAGCCAATTACTTATACAGTGATCAAGACTTCCATGCACTAAAGACTATCAAAATCCCAGTTCAACCACATGGGCTACTTACAGAAACAGGAGCTAAAAAGCAAAGGCCTCCTCCATTAAAAATGCCTGGGAATTTACCTTCCACGTCGACAGATATTGGTAATGATGATGATGATAAGTCAGATTACGAGGATGGAGAGCCTAATGGAGACTGTGTGCGAACCATCAGTATTCGTTCAGCACTAGACTCACCAAATAGCTTTCTACAACACATGGACAATGACCTCAAGTTGATTTGTAAGTCCACACCACTACGCAAGCATAATCTTGATGAAGTTGCAAGGACACTAACAGTTAACTGTATAAATCCTTTGAAACTGAGAAAGCAACAGGAAAAGACCCTTGGCACTGCTTGTGGTATTGGATGGAAGGGAATAATAGTAACTGTGTTTGTTGTAGGTATATTGCTGCCAGGAATAGTAGCTTTTTTGTATCTGAGAAAGAAAGGCAGTTGACCAAAATATATTTTTACATTTATGTCACCTTTGATAGTCTATTTAAAACCAGATGGATTTTAAATTGCAATCGTGAAAATGAAAATACTGGCTTGAAGGGAAAAAAGGTTGCAATGTACATATAAATTGAATAATATATAACATTTTAATTCTAATTTAGATGAATTCAGTTAAATATTAGGTAATTGTTTACTTAAAATGAGCATATACTTGCAACATTTTTATGCTGGAACTCAGATAATTTACCTTAAGTCAGCAGCCTTGCAATCTCCAACACATCCTGTCTACATACATTTTTACTAAATTAGTTAACTTCAATTATTATGTAGACTTATTTGGAAGCCCAAAAATTCACTCTTGAGTTCATTTTTTTCTTATACAATACTGTTTTTCAATCACATCAGTCACATCAAATGTTAAAAAACATGCAAGTTTCATCAGTATTTGCATGTGAACAAAATCTACAATGCAGCTCAGAGATACTGTAAGCCACCAAAATATTGGGGGTGTGTTGGTGTCTACTATGAACACATTTACATTGTACAGTCACGTCTGTGTAGTTGCTGCATGCAACAATTGTCACTGTCCAGAGTTTGCATCAGGTGTTGCTTTTAACAAGTGGCTATAGCCATATAAAGGGAACTTGGGAATGGCAGTGGTAGCTTTTTTGCCTAGCCAGTTTTGATGCACATTGGTGTAGTGCCTGGCATGTGAGACTGTTAACCCTTCAAACCCTAACAGTGGCAAAGATGAAAATCTCATCATCACAGCTTGTTCAAACAGTCAAGTGATGAGAATAAAGAAAACAATCACCAAGGATAAGATGTCTTGATATTTAGACAAATTCTCCTTACTAGTTTTGTAAGAAATGTATGGAGAACAGTAAGGAGAGTATGCATGTAGTACAGGGCTGGTCTCTGTGTTGTGTTTTTTCTTAAAAAAAAAAAAAAAACGACCCAGTTTCTTCTAACTTCAGTGAGGCATCAGTGAACCATAAAGGACTCTCTAACAAAAAGCTGGCAGGGGGGTGGAGGGGGGGGGGGCACAGAAGTCACTTCTTGTTGTAGAAACCCGACCTAAGTACCTCCACCCAGGAGGCATCTCGTGCAGTCAATCCGCCATTCAACTGGACATTGATTTTATGTTTTCTTTTTACCTTTGACTCCTGGCTAATATATCCTACCTTTAAAATTTAGAATGTACTACAGATATTCAAGGAATGTAGATCTTTCCCTCTGGAGTGGTGAGGGCTGCTAGGTTGAACTCGTTTGAGATTGAAGCAGCTCTAGCCTGCATTGCTCAGGTATTTTTTGCACGATCAAGGGCTAAATATGTTGGTCATTTCTTACGGACACAAAATTAGCCTGTATTTGAGTAGCTGTTGACCAGTGATGGTACATTGTATCATTTTAATGCACTTAAGAATTGCACTAGGACTACATACTGGTGCAGTTTGTTACGACCTGTCCTACAACGGAGATATTTTCTCTAATACTAACAGTTGTTTTGTGGACTGATAACTGGTGATAGATAATTAACAATTTAACTAGCAGCATGGAATACAAGGTGGTAAACAACCAATGATGTGCATATTGGCAAGTTGGTTGAAATCACCTCATATTTAACAAGCAGTGACAATAGTTGCAGAGGTTTTTGTAACTTTTTTTTCATGAACGCACTTGAGGACACTTGACAATCTGTGTGCATGAACCAAGGAGACAGCTGGAAATTTGATAACCAATATTAAGAGCTTGATAATCAGTATTTTGATTTAACGAAGGTATCGGATCGCTTGTTTCTCTTGACTCAATAACAGTGATGGCAATCCAATCGTTGTAAAGAGATTGAGGCATAATTTGACACACTATCTTAATAATGATACCACTTTATCAGTTCTATTGATTTGAAATAAAAATACCCTTTGGTCTAGCTCTTGTAACGTCTTCCCATCATGCAATACGCACTAGGGTCAGTGAAGATCAGACCCCAGTTGTTCAAAAGTTGGATAGCGCTATCCACCGGAAAAATCTCTATCCAGTGGATAACGCAGTTGGTTTCCCTAACACTTATCCACTGGATAGTGATTTATCCGGTGGATAGCGCTATCCAACTTTTGAACAACTGGAGCCAGTACAGTAGAAGAATACAAGTACCGTATTTACTCGATTAAGCGCCGTCCCCGATTAAATTATAAGCGCCACACATGAGAGCAAAAAATTAAAGAGCGCCGCATTCATTCACAACAGTGCGGCGCTTAATTTTCCAATTTTATTTTTAAAAGCTTCATCAGACTGAAGTATTAAAGTAAGTGAGTGAATTGTTGGAGGAGCCAAACGAAAAAAACAATTACGGAACAACTCAATCCAAACTTGCCTCGGAAATTTATTTTCCTGTATTACAATGTTTTTCAGTTCGAAGTGGGTAAGCCTATATTTTATTTTTTCTTTGTTGTTAACATTTGCTTGTTATCGTTTACAAATGTTATAATTTTTAAATAAACGCTGCCCCCAAAGAAGGCCCGCTTCTGAAACACTAAAAATTTAATGAGCGCCCGCCGCTGGCTAAGATGGACAGACGGCTCAAGAGTAGCAGAACACAGCAGAATACAGAATTCTTGTGACCTTCGAGTACTGATTTAAAACTGTTGTGTAAGAACATAGCCTGTGTACAGCCGCCCGCTCTATACACAGGCTAGTAAGAACAGTGTACATTACATTTTCCTCGACCAAAACCACTTAATAAGTAAGATTTCAACCGACTACTAACAGATGAAACTACATAATATTCTTTATGTGGAAACAGATCGTATTCGAGCCCGGCCTCAGCTTATAAACTACAACTGTGAATCTTTGGCTTCCTTTACTGAGTAAGCGTGAAATACAGGTTGACAGTCGAATCTCCGACTTGTATTGACTGAACGAAGATAAACAATCGTAGCTAGGGATAACTCAAACTCCTGTTGCCTCTGCTGCAAAACAAGTTAAGGCAAATTCGAGACAAATTTTTTGGTATAATAGAGTCAACGAAAGACGAGCTTTTTCTTGCGTGTAATGTCGGATTGTTTTCTTGCCTACTATCCAATTTGTCCTCTCAGCGTTTTGGTTTGCAACTCTTGTTCTTTCTGTCTTTTTTCGTTTTCTCTGTTCTCTATTTTCTTCAAGGCAGCACGATAAGCCCATTCGTCAGTCTGTACTCTGCCATTAATCTCCTTCTTTTCCTTGAGTAAATTTTCGTACCTCGATGCAAGTGTGGTCCAGGGCATGTCGGAATTCCAAACGTCACTTTTAGCAAAAAACTGCACTTGTTTTTCCAAGTACTGACATTCGATCCCAGATCTAAAGTGCAACTGATGTAAGGTGCCTGGCGAGTTCGGAACATGAGGAATATTTACAACGACTGTAAACAGAAGCGATGTTGCAGAGGCAGTCGCCAAAATCGGTGCAAAACGCGGATTCTTTGCAACAATCAATTTCCACGCCAGTTTGGACAATACGCCGCCTGTGGTCCCTAATGCCCCTGTTATAATAGAAGCGTATTGGAGCTTTACATCCAAGTTTTTGTAGTATCTAGATGACAAATAGTGACTGGTGGCTGTAACTTTCAGACTATTTTGCATCTTTTTGAGTTCATCTTCTAAGTTCTGTCTCCTCATTCGATCTTCCTCGTCCATAGATTTGGATGACATCGAAGAACCCATGAAGACTTTTTTAAAAGAATGACCAGCTGTAGTGAAAGTCGCGATAGTGTAAAAGGTGTAATAGATGAGTGTACAAAATTTTCATCTTGAACGGACCCGAAAAATTTCAAACCGGAAGCGACTTCCGGGTATTAAATCATCCCTAGTTCTCTCGCGGTCAGAAAGAGATCTTTAGCCATCAGTGACGTCATAGGCTCATGCTAGAGCCGGAGCCTAAAAGAACGTCGCTGGTATAACGGTATACGGTAGCTGATTACTGATTGCTGAGGTCTGTCTTTCTTCTGTGAGGCTGGGGGTACTCTCTGTAAGATGTTGGTTGGGACTGAGCCGCCGGGTGATTCGTACGGGACGGCCCTAATGAAAAAAGCTGGCTAAGCCCCTGAATATGTATTGGAGTGAGCTCAGGCGGCGTGGACGTGCTCCATGCGTCTACGTCTTGTGTCCCGTTTTTAGCCACTTTCAGTTTGGGCTTAGAGCAGTAAACACCTAAATGAATGAAATCCAAACCAAGTATTTCATCACCGGCCGTTAAAGTTGCTATGACACCAATTTGTAGTATTAATTTGCGAAGCCTAATATATAGATTTAGCCAAGCCTAAAAGCGGAGCCGCGAAGGAATAAACTGGTGTTCGTTTCTCAAAAATAGTCCTGAAACTTTTCGGTCTGAAATATATTTCGGGGCTTTTTTTGTCTC
>Ga0126336_10000356_pt1 | contig 17472 bp, 9 predicted proteins | sample SidCmetagenome_FD_92530 | JGI IMG/M metagenome (GOLD analysis project Ga0126336, IMG submission 92530) | Coral microbial communities from El Islote,Puerto Morelos, Mexico - Siderastrea C C metagenome | ecosystem: Host-associated > Invertebrates > Cnidaria > Coral | place: El Islote,Puerto... | reverse complement strand
TTTAGCACATGGTGAAAAATAATTTAAATCACAAAGTACTTTTCCTGATGAGAAATGTATACTTTCAAAATTAAATTATTTCAAACACAAAGAACAACGCAGTTTCTACCAAAATCATTTTTGGAGCTCTTGAGAGATTGCAAAAGTAGTTTTGGGTGTTTTAAAGACGACAGAGGGATTTGTTTTTGCACGCGAACGCCTCAAATTGTTGTCATTATTTGCTGCTTCAAATGGCGATTTTAACGGAAGTTCGTTATTTGCATTTTTCTTTGAAATAAAAGGATATTTTGCCAAAAAAGGTATCCAGTGATTTTAGTTATACCCTAACCTATCTAATATTAAAATATGAAAGAAATCGAATTTTCCACCCTTGCCGCGTTATGTTTGATTTTTACAGACAAGCGCTCTTAAGAGGGCCCCGACAAGAACTGCAATTTTTTGCGAAAACTGCGAATATTGTAAAATCTGCAAAAAATTGGAAAATTCGTCGAGTCAGTGAAAACCTGTACAAGAAGGGGTTGAGAGGGCCCCAACAAGAACTGTGATTTTTGCGGAAAATGCGAATATTGGAAAATCTGCAAAAAATGGGAAATTTCGTCAAGTCAGAGAAATCCTGTAGAAGAAGGGGTTAAGAGAGCCCCGACGAGAACTGCGATTTTTGCGAAAACTGCGAAAATTGCGAATATTAAAAAAACTGCAAAAAATTGGAAAATTCGTCGAGTCAGTGAAAACCTGTAGAAGAAGGGGTTGAGAGGGCCCCGACAAGAACTGCGATTTATGCGAAAACTGCGAAAATTGCGAATATTGTAAAATCTGCGAAAAATTGGAAAATACGTCGAGTCAGTAAAAACCGGTATGTGAAGGGGTTGAGAGGGCCCTGACAAGAACTGCTATTTTGGCGAAAACTGCGAAAATTGCGAATATAGTAAAATCTGCGAAAAATTGGAAATTTCGTCGAGTCAGTGAAAAGCCGTCGAACAGGAGGTTAAGAGGGGCCCAACGAGAGCTACGATTTTTACAAAAACTGCAAAAATTGCAAATACTGAAAGCAGTGTAAAGAGTGGGATAGCGGGCCCAAACACAACTGTGGAATCCACTTATATGACAAGTGATGTCATTCACAATACAAAGTGGAATCATTTTATGGTACAGTAGCCATGCGCAGTTGTTAATCAAGTGAATTATCATGACTAGTATAGCAAGCTTATTGCAAGAACATAGCTTACATGTACTATCGATGGTAAATTAGTTAGGCAAGTTACAAAACCAGCAGCATTAAAGGTAAATAAATATGGGTTTACTCACAAATCCTCTTGTTGTTGTGAATAAGCTGGAGGCAAAATGTTGTTTCAGACTGTTACACTTTTGTCCTTTGTGTGATGTTTTACGTGGTCATGGAAGCTTATGACCAAGATCAGAAGTTCCTGTGATGCTGCATCTTTGAAAATTAAAATTATATGAAGGAAAGATAGTCGGTAGAATGAAATAATATTGTCGTGGAAGTCATAGTTGAAATCTTGCTCAATATCCTTGACCCCAAATCAGCAATGACTTGTAATTTACAGCACCCAATATGTGTGAAGGGCCTTTGGTCAAATCCAGCTGATAATTATTGTCTCGCATTCGCTAAGATTGTTTCATGTGCCATATGGTCTTTCATTAGGAAGATTATCATTTCCATGTAAATGTTAATGATGTAAATGTTTGAATTGAAGGCCAGTCGGCAGAAAAAAAGCATCTTTGAATTGTGGAAGTACGGGTAGAAATCAAAAGCACGTCTTTCACATTTTCAGCCGTGAAAAAGCATGGGTAGTACAGAATTTCTCAGCTCCCGAATGTAAACTACTGGTGCAAATGACATGTTTGAATTGAAGGCCATTCAGCCGAAAAAAAAAACATCCTTGAATTGTGGAAGTACTTGTAGAGACGTCTTTCCCATTTCCAGACTGAAAAAACATGGGTAGAACAGAATTTCTCAGCTCCCAGCTTGTCGATGAAGAATCATAGATTATAGCAAACATATGGCAGTAATGAAACATTTCTTTACGCTTGTTTTCCTGTTTATGATCCGTAAAGACTATCACAAAGGACTGAAGTTGTTTCCTGTTCCTTTTTGATGGCTTTTGTTACACTTGAAATGGGTAAACTTTTGCTACTGATGAGTGTAAACAAGCTAGAGTAGCGAAGACTCCAGTATAAATCTGCCAGGCCGCTGCCAAGCTGCCAGGCCTGCTTGAGAGAGACTGGGATAAAATCGCCCCCAATTCTCTGCTCGTGCATTCCCCTACATCCACCCCCAGAGAACGAGGGATGTTTCATTAAGCTTTTAGAACAAGGGAAATTCATAGATTCATGTTACATCTCGCGCTTGGAGTTAAAGAACGAGGGAGCTCTATTCATATATGCCTGCTACACTGCATATCTCGCGCTGGGAGCTTAAGGAACGAGGGATATTCATAGATTTATGTTTTATCTCGCATTGTGTGCTTAAAGAACGAAGGATATACATAGATTGATGTTACATCTGCTGGAGTAATTAACTAATATTATTTCATTGCTCTTGTGTGTCTACGTTTTAAATTTGACAATGATCAGTAGAAATTGAGATTGCAGAATGCTGAGAAGAGTAAACTTGCCGATCTTTCGATCCGAAGCGTCCGAAGCGTACTCGTCAACTTTCTTTGGTACATATGTTTTGAATCGATAGAAATAAGTTTTATAGTGAATGAAAGTGATTTTAGAATAGGCTGAGAGTTCTTGATTTTGGATGGCATCATGCGTAAGTGACAGGTTTCAAATTACACGAGCCAGTTGTTTTGAAGTTATGCAAATTTGTGATGTGAAGTCAATTTGTGTAGTCCATCGGTTTTATTAGTGAACTGAAAGTTAAATATATATACCTTGTTTGCTTACAAAATCAATCGGTTTACTTTATTGAAGCGAACATAAGATAAGATATGTCGTTTGATGAAAGAAACCTCAGAGACATTCACTGTTTATGGCGAACTGAAAGCGACTGAAGCGAAGACGTGTTCCTAACGCAGACATATTCACGGTCGATAGCGATGTAAGATACTGTAAGTCGCTCACTACGGAATTATAAAACTCACATACTTATACGCTCAAAGATATTTGCGTAAACGAAACCAGAAACACATCAAACCTTTCTGTAACGGTGTCAAGGTAAGGCACCGAAGTGCAGTTGCTAAACCGTGAAAACCGCTCCGCGAGATTGATCGCTTTCGCGCAGGATAATCGTTCCTAATCACAGAACTGCGAAAAATCGCAAGTGAACGCGAAAAATCGTCGACCTTGCGATTTTTGCGATTTTTCGCAAACACACGAAAAATCGCAAATTTCACAGCTGCTTGCAAACCTGGACATAAATGTGTTCAGAGGCGTGGAAAGTGCTGATATCTACATGGATTGAAACACCTGAAGAGATTCTTAACCTCAAACAGAGACATCACAAAGATGTAGATATCTTATATAAGCAAAGATCGAAACAAGTGAGTAGAAAGACAACTTCATCAACAGCAAAACGAGGGCGGCCGAAAGGAAAGTACAGAGGCAGCGCAATGAAATCCACCATAGAATACGAAGAAATGCCAGGACAGGTAAAAGAAGGTTATTCGACGAGTTTACAACTCGAAGCAGAAACATCAGCGAAGCAGGAACAAGCCAGTCAAAGATGTGTCTGAAAAATAATTAACTTCCAAACAGGAGGAACAAATGAACGATAGCAGACGTCCAATTCATGGTGGACATTAATACCGCAAAACCCAGCAAAGAGGAAATACTGTAGGAATAAGCTGATGCTGTGTAGGAACTTTAAGAAGTTATGGGTAAAGGGATCTATCCTTGATGACTAAGAGGAGGGTCATATCATAAAAACAACTCCTCAAAATGGAGATAAAGCAGATTGTAACAACTATTATCAGTACCAGGAAAATCCTACAAAAGCTTATCGATGCTCGAGAACGCCTAAGAGGACCAAAAGCTGAGGTTACGAAAGGAAGGGTCATGCACTGATTATATCGCAACCATCAGAATCATTTGAGTGGAACACATCTCTGCCATCCATAAACTGCGAGAAAGCCTTTAATAGTTTCGATCACAGCACTATGAAATATTCTCCGCCCTTATGAAATACCTGAAAAGTTTCTCTCCAATATACAGAAGTCCTACTGCAACTCCCAGGTTAGATCAGATTGAGTCATAATTCAGAACTCACACAGAAGTTCGCTGGGGTTGCATATTATCACCCATGCTATTCTTTCTGGCTGTGAACTGGATTTTTAAGATCCAGTAGACCCTTCTACCCCAGCCAGGATGCACAGAATCACAGATAAAGTCTACGCCTTTCTAAATTGATGGCTACACTACATCATTGGGGTCACATGGAAGAATGTCGTTGAAAAAGGAGTACCTGTTGACAAGAAAACAACAACATCAAATGCGTTATGAAATAAGATGGGAGAAATGAAAGTGAATTGGGCAGATTCTGAGAAAACTGCGTGACATTGTAATCACTTTTCCTCTGTTTTTGCTCTTCTCTCCAGGGGAGAGGAAGCCATAAGATCGACGTAAAAACACCGGAAGGAAATGCGATCTAAGCCAAATAGTTTTACCTTGGAATTATACGAACGCAGAGCCGACGAAAGACAGAGCAGTGGAGGAGGGCTATAGAGTCTATAGATGTCCCATGTTTCACACGGAAGCGATGGGGAAAACGTAGAGAGTGCTTCTTGCAAAAGATGAAGAAAGTTACACTTAAAAGTGCGAGAAAGAAAGTATTATGTGTGCAGTCCACCATCATACGTAATCACTTAAGCCTTCTACTGCAAACATTGTTAAATGAGTTCGCTTGATCCAACTGTGCAAATGTTGAGCGACCAAGAGCAGGCTTTGTGGATATCACCTCCTGAATTAAAATCGCCTTTTTGATTTTCGAAAGGCAAATTGCAGCTAAAAACCTTCAAACGCCATAAATGAAAAGCTTGCCCGTTTTATAAGCATACGTCTGGAGAGGAATTGACGGTCCTCCTTGATCCCAATAAGGCCCATGCTAAATACCTTCAAAACCAATTGCATCTCGGTTTAGCTGTAAAACAATGGTGACAAAGCATGAAATAGGCTGTACCCACCCAGCACCAATTAACCAAACGAAATTTAGGGACTTTTCAATGCTAAACAAGTAATGAGATCATGTGGTTTAATGGTAAAACTATTTCAAGAGATAAAACTTACCCTTGACATCTGTATCATGAAACGCACTACAAACGATCGGAATCCCTCAAGATTCGGCACATTGGGTCCTGCCAAAAGACTTCTCATCAGCTTCATATCACAGAAGATACTCTGTTCACAATCTCGAAGCTGCGTGTTTAGAAAACTCACAAAATGACGAATCTCCGACCAGGATGGATCAGGAATCCCGCAGTTGCTGTGTAAAACAATAACTATGAGTTAAATTTAGAAACGTTTTCGCTTTTTTGTACTTTCCAATCAATCCAGACTATCGGCATATATGCCAAACACGGTATGACAATAATCATAAACTATTACCAAATTCTCCAATCTCATTGGCTATCACAGCCATAATAAGAGTATTAATAGGACAGTGTAATTGAAATGCGTACGCGCCATGCCTAAAGTAGTTGGACAGTACGCGCTGTAACAGCAAAGTTTCACTTGAATAAGTTCTTTGTTTTTTTCACGTATCTCGCAACTAAAACTGCTGACTTTCGTTTCCTTGGAAAGTTTTTATCCGGAAAGTTTTTCTCCTTTTTCTCTCTCGAATTGTTGTTATAGTCTTGATTTTTGCGGTAACAGGACATCGTAACGTCCAATTCGGTCTGTAATCATACAAACAGGACGCCTGCTATTTTGTCAACCACTCGTATAATTACAGACCGAATTGGACTCCATTCAGTCCTATTACCATTAGTTAAAGAATGAGAACCAGTTCACACAAGAGTGAGCCGCACCATAATGATAGGAAATAACACTGCGTAGTCAATTAATTTCTGTTATGTACAGACCTCAGCAGGAGCGTAAGGCAAGTCTTTCTGTCGTCATCGATATTGCCAGGCACAAAGGTGAAGTTCTCTATATTTGCTCCTTCCTTTGTCAGTTTGAGATATTGATAAACCCTCTGAAATTGCACACTCCGAAATTCTTTTACGTCAAACATAGGGTTTATCTCTTTTGGGTCTGTTGAAAAAAATAAAAACCAAAATTTTCACCCGAGGTAATATCCCTATCTTCGCGGACAGGTAAAAAATGCTAACCTGGTTTGGCTGCCAAGAGGCATGAAACAGTTCTTGGAGTAGCACACAAGATAGTTGGCAGCAGTTTGTAGAACGACCGCTTTGTTATGCTGGATCTGCCAGAGTGCTTGAACTGAAAAAAGAAAGACGAGGAAAGGTTACCATAGCTACATTAACATTGCCGGTTTGCATTCTTAGAAAAATTATCCAAAATAAGATTATATGCTAAAGCTTAAACATTGTTAAAAAGAACGTCTCAGAATGTTACGGGAATAAATAGTACTCTGAAAGGTATAAGTATATATCTACTATTTTAGTAGTTGTGATATAACTAAGATTCTTCAGCACGCGCAATACCCTTATTCGCAAATCCTTAATTTTCCTAACCTCCTGACTTTCAGCATCCTCTTCTCTACTGAATCTTGTGGGAAGGGGAGCGGCTGTCGTGACCTCGATGACGTACAAGTCTGTGCTTCGCCTTCTCCACACTCTTCCCATCTTGTCACAAATAGAGCCGAGAACAAGTAGGTTGAAAAGAAGCGTATCTAATCCACGCCTAACCTTAAAAAAGGGAGAAGGAATTTGGCAAATTCAATCACACAAATACTATTTTGATTGGTACAAAACACTTGACTGTAGTGGGTTAGAAAAATGTTCTCGATCCATTAATGGAACCAAACATAATTTACTTTCACACCATATTGGCACCCACGCGGTGTTGCCCAATTAGAAGGAACGTCCAAGTAGACGTGGCTTAATGCAATGGTGTCCACATCTGAAAAACGCATCTCACTGATTAAATAATCACTGCTAACACTTACAGGCACTAACCATATCTTGGCATAGCTTGGTCACCATTATCGACCTTTCGCCGGACTTAGGACTTAGAGGCTTTGTAGGCATTTAGTCTGGCAGTGCTTTCAGAAGCTACTGTCCTTTCCACTGAATATGGAACGTGTCTACCTACATAATTCCCATATGCTGTTTAACGGCTTAATTTGGGCATCACGAAACTAAACAAAATCTATACATGCAACACTAACTTGATTTTCGGTCTTACCGATGGAGATACGTCCAAATGGAACACACGGGAAAGTGGAACATTGACCCCCACTGCATAAGGCAGAAGTGAATCTACAAGCACGGATGAGTCGGTTGAGTTGCCGTGGAGGGGTACCGTGACATGAAAGGATGTGCTTGAGCAACGTGCCAAGACCATATCATTGTTTACAAGGTTAGATAGCTGGTCTGTCAGGCGACGAACGAACAGAGTTTTTCCCAAGCCTCCACGACTTGATGACACGACTCGAACGCAGAGCCTAGGCACAACAGGGACATCCAGTAAGTGCACATGAAATACTTAAAACAAGAAACTTCGTATCAAGCAACAAACATTCTCTTGAATGTAAACATGACACCTACTTTTCCGGATCCAAGGAACCAGCGGCGGTCCATGTGATTTTATTACCACTGATGTATCCATACTGTGGGGGAGGGATTCGGAACTGCCTTTTGAGGTAGCTTTGGAGGTCACCTGATGAAGGGCAAGGAGGAGCAGCAACACGATACTGGTCAAGGGCTGCCACAATATTTGCACGTTCCTCCTTTTCGATGCTACAAATAACCACCAAACCATAATCTACAAGGTAATAAAAGTCTAAGATTATGCGTCGCGCACACATGGTACGTTTTACATTTTTTGATTTACTCTAGAGGTAAAGTCAAGCACAAGAATAAAATAGGTCACATTGCTGGTTTATAGCCGGCTCCCGTGTCGCAAAGTGGCTTGCAACAATAGACGTCTCATGCTGAAAGAGTAAATGTTTCAATTATGCTTACACCCTGCGGAGTTTGCTCGATACATTTATTATATGGCTAAAGCTTTTAAATATATAACGCTTGCCGTGATTGTCCAATACTCGGGGCAAAAATTTTCCCAATGCCCAAGGGCAATATGAGCGATGTTAATATACAACTGGTAAAGTGCGGAAAACGGCGTGGCAGAGTTTGAAAACTTTCATGAATGAAAACTAAGGCGGGAATCAAACATGAGCGACGAACAACACTCGGAGAGTGAATTTTATTATCACAAAGAAAAAGACAAAGGAAACAACCAAAGAAGGACGTTAGCATCAATGGCGAGAAATTACAACCAGCAGCAGCCAAGGCACAATTGAAGAGGACTGAATACATGGTCAAGAAATGCTGGTTTGGCTCGCTAAGTGAGGAACAAAAAACACGCAAACGACATGAGAAAGGCCACCAAAGAGCGTTTTAAAATAAAGTCTACGTAACCGACACGGAGAGATGTCTGTTAAATCCTATAAGCTTTTCAAAAGCTACAGACCAGCCGAGATGAACCTTCCCGACGTTCCATTTTTCCTTGCAGTCAGACATGGCGAACGAAAACAAAACAACAATGTATGGTACATGAAAGTGCCGTCAGAGAGGAATGAAATTGCAAAGTTCTCGGTGAAAGCTGCAGAGAAAGTTGGAATTCAGGTACCTGGTTAAAAAATAAGCAACAACTCTGTAACCTGTATTTTGAGGTTGCTTGATGCAAACACACCGGAGAAGTTTGGCTTAACTGAGCGGATACAAAAACATTGAAATCCTACAATCCTGGCTAAACTCTACCAGTAAACAACATATACGCGGGAAGTCTCACGTTTTAAGTCGGTAGTCTTTTTCACTACGTTTGAAATCTTCCCAAGTATTTAACAAGGTCAACCTCACGGCCTTTATGTTCTCCCCCAGGGCAGCAAAAGAACAAGAGGAAATCAGCGAAGCCATCAAAACGGCTCAGACAAATCAGCCAGTTTTTAACACGACTAAACACCTTAATGAGCCACTCGTCAGGCGCATCAACCAGCAGCCAGGCGCTATTTGCCGGTGTTAATATTCACAAGATTTCAAGATGAAATTTTCTGTTTTTTCATGACCCTGTCACTTTTATGCAGGAGACTAGGCTGAAGAAGCGTCGAGTGGTCATTGAGATGACGACAATTAATGACTGATTTTAAACACTGCCATACATTCAATTTTAGCAACAATAAGCTACGTGGATCAGAAAATGTGGAAGTACATTTGATATAAAAAGTTCGAATGATTTGAAGCTAAATATAAAACATTTTCTTTGAAGCTCCCCCTTCTTATTGTGCTATGTAGTTTTTTGTTTGGAATAAGACTGCTAAGTGACTTGATGCTTTCCGGTTATCCCAATCCGCCACAGCTCACTTTTCAAGTAGTAAAGTGTTAGGCACAGCCATATAAGACTTCGGGCAATATTCTACCTGTACGGCCCTTCGCGCTCGGTTAATAAGAAGTAAATAATGTTTGCACCGCAACTTAAACACATTTTTTTTGTTTTTCATACATTTATTACGTCGATCGTCCATTCCACGTGCGGAATATTAGAGCTCTCAACTGACCTGGCCCTACATGTCAAGGCTTCATCGTTCAACTGGTAGAGTATCGCACCGGCAGAGGGTCTTGGGGTTTGATTCCTATTTTAGCCTGAAAATCTCTTTTAGCCTAAAAAGCTACAGCTCAAAATTGCTTAAAATGAATAAACCACACGTAAACAGCTCTCGAACTCAGTCCACTTTTCAATCTACAGTGGAACCTCGATATAACAAACCCCTACTAAACGAAGACCCCAGAATAATGAACGATATATTTCACCCCAATACAGTAGAACCCCGATATTACGAACCCCTATTTAACGAAAACCCCGATATAACGAGCCCCCGTTATTATGAACACATATCGGGCTATATCGGGGTTCCATTGTACTTTCAAACGGCAGATCTGTGCATTAGTACTTAAGATGTACTCACTTTCTCCAGTCGTGCCAGCGAGTCCCTGTGTCAACTCACTGAGCATGTCTACTGCTTTTTTGCTGATAGAGAAGTCTAATTGGTCGGCATGAACCAGGCAGTAGAATTGTCTTTCCAAGTCACCGATGGCTCGTCTCCAAAACAACTCAACCTACAGCAAAAATAGAAAAGAGATAATTCATAAACTTTATGGAAAACCATCGAATATAAAAGTGAACTATATCGAGAGATAACAGAGAGTGAAACGTCCACTGGAAACACTGAAAACCGATACTATTTGCTTCAAAATGTCGTGACCAAAAAGCGTAACAAAAATTGTCAATCGCCCACTCAGGGGGCACAAGGATACCTATTTTCGGAGCATTGCGTACAAACGTACGCTATTAAGGGGGGTACCCCTGACCACATATCTGGCATTGTTGCTTAGGGATTTTTGTGGATGGTATTTTGTCATATGCTGTTTTGCAGCGTTTTGTGCTGCTGGATGATTGAATGTATAAGGATGAACATCAGATTGATACAAATCGACATTCCGTGTGCGTAGCTATTGCCAGTCCCCAGCGGCGCTGAAAAAAGAAAAATCCCTAACTCTCGGAGAATCGAGCCTCCTTTATAATCTGACGTAAGCAGGATAGAAGGACTACAGCACAAAATGAAATAATATACGCACTCATGACGTCATAACTTCCATTTTAATGCGAATTTCAAAACAATCGATAAGTCACCGATAAGTCGCACTGTTTTGAATAACCAAAACTGTATGCCGTTTGAGCTGTAGGCTTTTTTTCTGTTTAGGTCACGTGACCTGCCAAATATGGCTGTGACTCGAAAAACATGAACAACTTTCTTACAGAACAAATGTGGTCAAGTAGCTTATCTGTAGAAGTTAGGGTTTCCAAGCTATGATGATTAGGAACTTCCCATAGCAACCGTATGGTAGTTAAGAGTCTCCCCCATAAAAGACAAACTACTGTGATGCATGTATCAACAAGCTGTAGGGGAAACGGGAAATTATAAGATAGAAAATAGTTACTGAAGTAAACCTCTGTTTGGCAAAAAATGCGCATGATCACGGCGTAAAGTTTGATTTGGTTTTTGCATTTGCGAGTTGGCTCATAGGAGCCTTTGATTATAGTGCGGCTACGCGTTTTATCCTATTTTACATGAAACCATTGTTTGTTTTGCTTTTGATTCTACTTAATAATTTGAAGGTACTCAAAAGCCGCCTTGGTTTCTGCATAATCCAAAACTTGTAAAACAGTCTCAAAGGGTATTAATTGGCCCTATCACTAATTATATGGCAATTTAAATGACACTCACGACAACAACGATGACGATCATGATTACAAGAAGAAGGGCGGCAGTTAATTAACCTCGTATCACTCCAAGAAAATAAGAAAATAATTATTTTCGTCAAGTATTAAACCCATCATCAATAGTTACCTCTTCTGCGGTTGTTTCAGGAGTACAAATAAGAACCTCCTCGTGGCTCGGTAGGGGCTGGTGTTTGTCATGCATATACAAGGCCAGGATGGTGGCAAGGACATCACCTACAGCATAAACAAATGATTAATACGGAGTTATCAGAAATGCTATAAAAGTAACACAAAATGGACTGCAAACGCAACTTAATAGCTCGGCAAAATTTCACTTCTGTTATGTTGTCTCATTGTTTGACAGGATAATGTACCATGGATACAACTACAGAAGTACTTCGGTGGACTAAAATATTGTACACGCACGGAATCGAGTTAAATGGCCTCCATAATGGTTGCCTTTTGACGTTCTGCAACATCTGTTGACCAAATAATATCTCTAATTGAAAAGTTCTTCAAGAGCCGCAGGTGAGAGAATTTCTTTGCAGGAGATAGAGACGAGCAAGTAGTAAATGGATGTCCCAAGAGAGAATAGCAAAATGAGTCGTTAGATCAACACCAGATGAAACACATAAACGACTGCAGGACCAAAACGTAACCTGGAAGACAGTAGTAGGTGAGTTTGTTAATATGAGTTGATGGAGAAGGGTATCCTTTTTTCTACGGAGGAAAAGAAGAGTATCAGGAGGAAGAAAATTAAGTGAGAGAGATAAACCAAATTCGTAGGCCTTGTCTGGAATGAGAATTGTTCTCCTTTGCTTGTGTCTGTTTGATTTTCTTGTTTGTTTGTCTGCCTCTTTTGTTTATTTGTTTGTTTTTCTGGTACTATGTACCACAGCACGAACGTATGTAAGAAGAAATGTATTGATACTTCGGTGGATTTACCAAATCCGGGTTGACATATCAGACTATGGAAGATCAAAAAGGAAAAAAATATTATTCATTCGATTTAGCCATTTCCCAGTTCGAATATGGACTTTTTTCGGGGTTGTCCTACCTTTGGGAACCAGCATGAGGTTTGGTCTTCCTCTTCTCAGGAAAGCTGGAAATGTACGAGGTCTTGACCTTTTATCTATAAATCAAACGAACATCAAGGGAATTATTTTAAAAGTGTTTAACAACGCGCAATCCGTACATCCCATGCTTTAGGTAAGGAGTCTTACCCTTTACTGCCAGTTCTCTAAGGATGCTTCCCAACTGGGCAAGAGTAAGGTACTCGCCAATCTCTGCCTCATTATCTTCGTCTCTGTTTCCCTCATGGAGGCTCTGAGGGAGCTGGGATGGCAACTCAAGTAACCTGTCTGACTCTCCGATGGTTACACTGTGAATGAATGTTAAATACGGAACATTTACTTTATGTTGTATGGTCAAATTGTCTCTGTTATGCGTTAAAGCAGAAACACACTCAGTTTCAAAGAAAAAATATCATCTCGTGGTCAAGGAGTCCTGGTGTGCTTTAGATTATTTTTCTGCCTATGTGTACAAAACGATAATTAAAAGGTAAGTATCATGGACAAAGACTGAGTGTAGACTTAACTGAGAAACGTTAGCATAACTGCCATCAAATTCATCATCAGTAACTATATGACTTAAGAAAGGCAGGCATTGGATGGGAAAACAACATAAATGTCTAGGACAAAGCAGCCTGGAGAAACCTAGTTGAGGCTTTGAGTGAGAGTTGCATGGCAAGTTTGAGTGTGTGCGTGTGGCCTGAATTATTGAACAATTCTACAAGTTCGTGTAATATTCTACAAGTGCGTGTTGGGTATTAGGGGCCACAAACGTTTACATGGCATCTAATTTCCTTATAAGGCAAAAAGCAAGGTCACTCACTGATAACTTTTATGCGTTGAACCAGTAAGAAAGCTTGTCGAAACGCAACAACTGAGAGCGAGAATTTAATAATTCAAGTTATACCTGTTCTCCTCAAGTTGCATCTCTTGATCGTCAAGCGCTATCTCGAGGTTAATTTCTCGTGCAATAACACGGTTATTCATGGCCTCCTCATAAAGAGACTCAAGGTCAGCATCATGGGCGTCTTCTAAACACCACATCAACAAATCGTCTTCCTCAGCATCAAGACCCAAGCAAGCCAAAGCAGACAAGGCAACCTGCTCTGAGTACTCCTTATCTTCAGCTGCATTAAGAAACTTTCGGATCTTTGAAATGTCTTTTGGCTTCGGTTTCTTGACAGAAGCAGTCCGGACTAAGGACGTACTGCCCATTGTCGAAGGGCTCTTGTCTACGTAGTTATTGTTCTGATACAACGACTTAGGAGGGCCAAACTCGGCTTGATGAGGACTAATGGACGAAAGGTAGCCCTTGCCTTTTGTCTGATCTAACAGGTCTGTGTCTCTAAATGCGCGCTGAATTGCTGACCTCAAAGTTTCAGTGTCCAAACTGGGATGAACACTTTCAAGTAACGCAAGAACTTGGAGGTTGCTGACTTGCAAATCACTGCTACAGCATGCTGTCGCAATTTCTTTCCTCAGCAGGATCAGCTGCTGGGTAGTGAAAAAATTTAACTCCTGGTATTCGTTTCGTGCATTGCTGACCTTCCTCTTCCAGTGAAAGTGACAATCTTCCATGACAGTGCTTGCAGCTGCCAGTTCCTCGGCTATGGATTCCCCTTCGCGTTGATCTTTACAACAGTGAAATTCTTGTCTCCAGCGTATTCGATGGACAAAACCAGATTCGGAAAGGTTAACGTATGCCGTCGCTAGGCGCAACACGCCTTCAAGGTTCTGAAAAGATCAATTGAGTTGACTCGTAAATATTCGTTCGTGAAATGCGTAGGGTTAACATGCTGAACGACTTTAAAGGAATTGATTCTAAACAACAAGTACGATTGAGGTTTGGAGCAAACGGAAAGACATGTTGTAGATCGCACGTAAATCCTAGCTGCACGCTTCTAAAAGTTCACACCAAGGTATGATTTTTTCACAATACCTCAATCTGATTTTAGTACTTGTTACTTTTTTTCCTTGATTACCTCTGCCAAATTTCTCGATTTCTCGGCTTTGTGGGTTCGCATATTACTATTAAAAACTTTCAGTACGCACGAGTGAGAACTAGGTACAGGCTTTAGCAAGATTATACTCTGTATAAGACACTGATAAACTGATAAGCTGATCACTGATTGGGCACAAAAAATACAATGCCACGAAATTTGCGCTCAGTCAGAGGCAAGAACGCAAGTGAGCTCTTGAACCAGTCCGTTAAAGGTATCCTCCCAGGGGCTGTTCCCGCCCGTCATGTAAACTTTCGCTCGCACAAGGCTTCAGCTCGCACCTATTTCGCCTGTTTTATCTGCCTCTCGCCCCGACTATCTGCTTCTGGGTCTCCGAGGATGCCTTCTATAAGGTCTCGAAAACTGATGATTCAATTTTGGAAGTTAACTTACCTTTGCAAATCTCTCCACCTCATCTTTCCCCTTTTCAGCCTTTCCAGCGATCAGCATTAATTTGCTCTGCAAAACTTTCAAATCATCCAGAGAATACGTTTTACTCTGCAAATCTTCGCCTTTGTCTTTTGGGGGAACTGTCAGCGTGACCACGTTATTTAGAGACAACTGTCTCTCACATTCAGTTAAGAAGTTTTCCTCAGGTGCCAGCTTACCAACAGTGTACACACCACTGGAGTTGATCATCTTTGCCTGCACCAACGATGTCATGGCTACCGATCCGTGTGACTCCTGTAAAGTCTTGAGCCATTCCAGATGACGGCTAGTATCACACTGCGAGGACGAAATTCATTAAAACCGCACCTTACTCATCGTAAATGCCTTTTGTCGTGGTAATAATATCTCAAAAGTAAAAACGCGTTCCTAGATTGACAGCCAGGAAATTTACGGAAAATATTGGTGAAACAAATGACGTGATATTTGTAAGTTGTACTTGTCAAACTATTTTAACTGCCGTGTTTTAAGCTAAAGACGTAAAATTAAATGGGTTAGCAAAACAGTGTGCAGTTGATTTAATACCAATTTTTGTGGCAATCTTTGATCCCCCTCAACGGCTTTCCAGACTGGATCACAAGCCTTCATCAATTGGTCAAAGTCCACTTTGTGTTCCGGACTTTCTTTGAGGTCAAAGATCAGGGGAGCAAACCCTAAGCAGCTTGTGTGAAGATTCGATATGCGATCAGTTTCCATGTCGCTTTCACCGGCTGAGATCAAAGCCAGGTCGACAAGAACTTTAAGTTCCTGAGTTGCTGTGGAGAATTAGCAAACATTCTGTAGGTTAGAGTGCTGTATTAGTTCTCCGTACACCTTGCCTAGACTATAAAGTCTATAAAGCCTGACCGCACAATAGCCAATCAGAGCGCTCCATTTATCCTTGAGAATTGCTTGCCATGTTATAAAATGTGTACCACATATCCCTGTTGTGTTCACAAACTAAACGTGTATGCTTTTGTTCGGCAATACTAGCAAACATATATGCTAGTAGTTAGGCAGTATATAACTCTACTAGTATTATATCTTTTCACAGCTGTAAATAATACTGGTGGTTGTACACTTACACGAGATAGAAGTACGCAGCCACTCTACAAGCCGTCTACTGACTACTACTGCTCTGAAGCATCGTGCTTTATCCTCATCCAAACATTCCAGCGCTCGGCCGGCTTCAGCAAATCTCCTTCCAATGCTGTCTAGGGACTTTCGTTTGAACTCTATTGATAACTACAAAATTGAAGAGAATAAGTGCTCAGTATACTCCAAATTTTGGCAAAAGTGTATATGGATGCAGAAAGTTCCACATTACTTTGTGGTTTGTCACCTTTTGTTGGTTACCTTTCTTGTTTGGCCTCTGCTTTTACTTACCTGATTACGCATATCCTCGATAACCTTGAAGTCTCCACTGAATCCCATTGCTTCCTTGAATTCACAGATTGTGCCTGCGGCTTTGGCGTACTGATGAAGTTGCTGATATTGCAGTATTTGTGCCGCACGTTGTTCAGCTATTTCCTTCGGTTGTCTGGTGTCACTGGATGTTTCACTTTGCCCCAAGTTCAAAATGCACACCAACTCTCGCATCAGATCTGGTTTTCGATTTTGGTAGCTATTAAAGAACTTGTCAACGTCTCCTAAGGTCAATGATCCATCCATAACACCAGCAACAAATTGGATCCACTCTTTGTAAGCCGGTTTCCAGACAGAATCTACTACATTTGAGAGGCTGAGGTATTGTTTCTGTGTTTCATCGTTCTTTCTGGCAGTTTGCGCTTTCTTCCCGTACTGTACCCAAAGCTCTTGGAATGTTAAACTTACTTGGACTTTGTGAAGTGGCGACAAAACGTCTTTAATCACAGAAGGCAGTTCAAAGAATTTGACTTCAATTTGCAGGTCAGCTTTGCGTTCGCACAAATCGCAAATTTGGAACAGCGAGACGTCTTGTGATGCTTTTGTCTTCGCATGGGTGATGTTGACTGCGTAGAGAAATATATTTATTAGCAATTATTCTGCGAGGGAGCGATGGATATCAAACGATGTTTAACCAAACGAGGCACTGTTTATAATCATTTATTATTTTAAAAAAAAACTGGACTAGGTATATTTGATTTCTATTATTTTGTTTGGTTGAACGTAGCTAGGTTATCAGCTCATATACCTGCTGTGACCAAATATGGTCATTGGACACTCAACGACACGTTTTTCCCCTCGAGCAACCCGGAGAGAAAAAAGGTTGAGAAAATCAATTTGCAGCGAATTCAAATTACGGAGAAATTAAATGACACACAAATCAAAATTATTCCAGACTGCTTGATTTCTTAGGACGACAACAAACTGTAAAGAAATAGAAATTTAAGTAGCATTCTCGCTAAAATCGGTCCACTCTCTGACGCCAGCAAAAATAGTTTTCCTTTTTTTTTTTTTTTTTTTTTCTTTTTAAAAGGGTTTGTTTCAAATTTTCCAAAACCTCTTTTTTTTTTTCCCAATCCTTTTTTCTTTTTTTTTTTGTTTTTTTACAAGACAAAAATTTTTTT
>Ga0126336_10000355_pt1 | contig 17477 bp, 6 predicted proteins | sample SidCmetagenome_FD_92530 | JGI IMG/M metagenome (GOLD analysis project Ga0126336, IMG submission 92530) | Coral microbial communities from El Islote,Puerto Morelos, Mexico - Siderastrea C C metagenome | ecosystem: Host-associated > Invertebrates > Cnidaria > Coral | place: El Islote,Puerto... | reverse complement strand
TCTTGTTTATAAGTCTCATCAAAAGCGCTAATAAGTAACTGTGAGCTTAAACAGGGCTGTAAACATGTTGATTTTTGTGCCTTTTCCTCAATGAAATCATAATAATCGCTAGTATAGTTCCCGTTAGCCAATTTTAAAAAAGCTCGTTATAATATAACTCGTCGTAATATAACTTCCGGTCATCTTTCCCAATCTACTTCCGTCACCCCCTGATGGTGGCAGACATTCGACGAAAATCGTCGGAGAGTTTCACCCCTTGTCTTTTTATTATGCTCAGCACACAATCGCCCCAGACCTCGAAAAGATGACCGCGTCGGAATTTTTCATTCCGGATCAAACATACGCGTACGACAAAGGTAAGCAAACTTCAATCTTTTATTCATGTCTACTTATTTCATGTGAGAGCCCTTTGTGAATGTTAGTGTTATTTGAGTACATAGGACCAGATGGTACTTTTGCAAGATACCCGATGAGGAAACAAACAAACAAAACACAATTAACCAACTAGTCAAAGAACTGAAAGGAGATAGCGATCATCTGCTCAGGAGTTTCATAATACTTTCACTCTCCACCTGTTTGGGTCTTTGCACTGGCAAAAGTTAAAGGGACTACGTTGCTTGGATTTTGCTGGCGTTTTGTCCAAACTCTGCTAAAATGCTCCAATATCAAGAACTAAGAAGACATGAAGTGAATTTTCGGAAGGACAGGTGACCACAGTCACAACCGCAGAATTTGAACTTCCATCATGGCCATCCATGGCCAACCATATATTTATAATTTCACTGCATTAGAACAGTGTATTTGAACAAGAGGACACCATTATTTTACGGTTTTCATCAATGAAAATGCAGCTTTTGTCTTTTTAAAGTGTTACTTAAAATAGTTGACTCAGTCCCTTTAACCTTGCCTACAGTCAACACTATTACAAGACACATGGTTTTTTATAAATCAGCAAATTAGTTTGGATCAGCAAAGTATAAATACCCCCAATTGTAGATCTTTTCATTTCGAAGAAATTCCAATTCTTCATCAACTTCGAAGTCGAGTTTTTTCCATTCAAAGCGCAATACTACATTTTCTTTCGCTTTCGCAAATTTAATTTTTTGTGTGTCTTTCGCTATCTCCCAACATCTCAACCAGCATCCTGGGCCAATAGTGCAGAATCTACGTCCAGGGTCCTTATAGACATAATGGTCGGCATCCCTGTAGGCAGCCATAATTCCACGGTCTCTGTAGTCATCTTCTATCTGCGGCTTGCCGGTACTTTCTGGTTGGAAACCTGGTAGCCACACGTTACTCGACTCATTACCCATGCTCACATCCTGTCATTGAATAGTGAGAGAAAGACGTTGAAGCCGGTGACTGACAATAAACAAATTGTCAACTGTATCTTTCCTAAGTAATAGTTTTACACGAATTTCGTAGAAGAATAGCAGTGAGGACCCTGTGGTTTATCAAAGACGGGCCTTTATAAGCTGGAGTTATACAGTTTTGGGCACCTAGATGTTTCTATTGCGTATTTTCGCTTGATCTTTTTTGGAAATTGCAAAAAAAAAAATCTCAAAAATGAAAACCCGCAAACCGGAGATCTATGCCAGAATTAAACCGTTGAATTCTCCGCTAGCCATTGCATTTTCAGTATTTTGCAATACGGTAATAAATGGGATGCGTTTTGGTAAATTGCGTTATCTGTATATTTGCGTGACTACTTGTCGAAGGTTGATCTGGAGCTAAACGCCCGGGTTAAAGGTTTCTCATGTAAATCAGGTCTTAGGCATTTTATTCCAGACTAATTTTATTTCACCCCTAAATGTTTTTATTCGACCGAATTAACCTATTGTAGATTCTACCGTTTTTTTCCCTCTCTCTATATGAGCCAGATTTCAAATGCATGAATTGGCATATTTTGTGCGAGTGCAGTGACAAATGTTGCCATTATAAGGTCAGCGATTCTGTGGGCTTTACGCATAGTTGAAGCATTTACAGCTTTTGGCCGCGCGATTCACCTTTTCACGATTCACCAGATGCGTGATCTTTCTAAAGATTTGTGTTCCGAAGCATAGAATTGATGTTTTGAATCTCATTCTGTCACGTCGTTCCAGTTTTGTGCTGGATGCATGAATTTCAGTAATCAAACATCCTACCGGCGCGTCATCAAGCGCAGGAAATTCCCTGACACCGCGCCGGAAATTGATTTGAATGAAACGACCAGAAGTGTCGTCTCGACCAGAAAGGATGCCGTCATATAATTAACTACTTACTAGACTAACTTCACTTGCTCGGAACTGTACTGAGGAATATTGCCCCTCGGTTTTGGCTCGGTTGCTTTTGAACTGCCTTAACCTCGGGTCAATCTTTTCCAGTACGGCCCTTGCGTTCAGCTAGTAACAGGTTAATATCATTTCTTTTTGTGATTCCGTGATCTGGATAGAAAACATGAAAGTTTTGAGTTGTAGGGGTCGAAATGTCCATCATAAAAGACTCGTGAAGTTCAGTTCCTATTTCCGATGCGAAACCTAAGTAACAAAACACTTCCCAGTCTTGAAGGTTTCTTGTTTGCTGCCCAAAACAAACGATCAGCAAGTGCAGAAAGGCGTTTGTTCTTTGAAGAGCGGAACACCGCACAGGAAGGAAGCTATAAGCTATGTTTTACATGGTTTGCCACGACCGGGTCAAGTTTGAAATCACAAACTCGCAGACAACTTATCGTGAGTCGTTTTTTTTCTGCTTTGACTTTGGACCCATTATCCCAAAGATTAAAAAGAAAGTTCACTCGAAATAGCTTGGGGAAACAGCATTAAATACATAGTTGGCATTTCGTCCAAAACCTTGGACCACAAAACTTTATTGTCTTTTTTTTTTAGAATGTAAGGTTCATAACGAAGAATTAAGATTTGACTCAAATTTCATGCACTTAAAAGTGATAGGTGCAACAGATCCCTAGAGATCCAAAAGACAAGGGCGTGGCGGCCATGTTGGTGGACATAACAAAGGAAGCTAAGGAGAAACATAACCATCTATAGAGCTCTCTCCATCTCCGTCACCATGCAGACATAACAGATTTTTCATCACCAATATAATACTGAAATATTTCCAAAAACCTTCAGGTTACAACATGTTCATGTGTTGTTCATGTGATAACGCTTCTGTAAGCAGTTATTGCAGCAAGTGTAGCAGCAAAATATTCCCGAATTTTTATATCAGGAAATTGACAACTTAAGAACAAATATTCACAAAATTTTATCTCAGAAACGAAGCACGAAATAGCATAAAAGAAGTTGATTACGGATGCTTTCCGGAAAGATACATCAAGAAGAAAATAATTATTAGTGATTAACAAATGAAACTATTCTCTCGTCTTTTATTTATGAAGATGTCGAAAAATGACACTGACAAATTCCACGAAAACGTATTTTGATTAAAGTGGTACTACGATCCAAAAATCAGTTGTATTTTTTCTTCGAATTTCGAAACTATGTTTACTAAACAGTCCCGAAGCGAAATGTTAAGTCTTAATTTTCATAAGAAGACTGTATTTAAACTGTAATTTTCAGATTTAATGGTCCCCCATTATTACACCAGAAAGGATACAATGACGGCCTTTACTCGCGAGCTTCAGAATGCAGTGTGTGAACACAGCTTATTAATGACGCAGTGTGTGAGAAAGTGGCTTGTTGAGAAGGCAACACGGGAGTTTTGAGCTTTCAGACTCTCAAACTCGTGTTTTGCATAATTAATAAGCTGTGTCCACCCACTTCATTTTTCTTGATCGTTAGTACCACTTTAACTGTTTTGCTAACGAGCTAAATTGGCAAATTTCAAACCTGAATACTGTATCATTTCAATCTAACTCTCTAAGCCTCAACTAAACAGTGAACTGGCAGTTTGTTTTCCAACTGGACAATAATAATGGGTGAATACAGGGATTATTCCTTGAGAAAAGTTTATTCATTTATTGTTACTTTATTTGGTTAAGCAAAACTTGAAAATTATAATAAAATTTTATGTATAAAACTGTGTGGGGTGTATGACCGTCTGGAAACGTTTTTAATACTACTTACAGCTATCGGCAAGACTGCAAGGCTTTATTCGAACGTTCGAGATTTGAAGATCTGTAAAAAAGGTAAGAATCAAGTTTTCAAGATTACACGATGCTGCCCTGGTCGCGAAAAAAAACATGCCTAACCAATAATAAAATAATTTGTGATCAAAAAGTGAAACAAAACGTCTGTTCCATGAACGGATCTTACTTCACTTACCGATATATACGTTCTCTTAGATTAGGAGATTACTGACAAGGAACCTCTAATGCAGGTAGCATCAGAAGAATACACTATGAATGGAAAACTACTCCTCTTTATTTTGATTACTGAAACTACTGCTTACATGTTTGAAGGGAAATTTATATTTTACTCAGGTATAACTAGTGAGGAAAATTACTGAACAGTAATTATTTAAGAAAGAAAGGAATGTTCTTTCCTTGGGGGTCTTTTTTTTTTTGCTGGAAAAGAGAGGTCATTATTGCGAGTACTGGATAGCTGAGGTAGCTGTAATGCTGACTTGCCTCTCCTATATAACACGAGTTTGACGTTTCAACGGCTGAGTTCAGATTTCATCGAAAATAATCGAAAATCGAGTGAATGCTTGGATATAAAACCTCAAAGCTTAATCTCAATTTCTCAGCAGAAACATGCAAGAAGAGATTTTACGTTAACATTACTTCTGAATTATTTTAAAAGCTTTTAATGTAACAATAAACTCAATGTCACTCTAGTCCTTTGGCATTTGCTAAAGCCGAGCACAGGTATGTCTTTCCAACCGAAAATGTAACAAACAGTTTGATAGAAATAACCAAAGGTAGCTTAATGGCTATGGAGAAAAACACCTACCGAAAGATGAAAATGAAACTAGAAATTATACTTAAGGCTTTCTTTTTCATTTTCATAACCTGACAAATTAATTGCATTTACATAAAAGGATATAAAATCACGTACCTGCTTAGTCTGCTTCTTGATGTTACTGCTTCCTAAAACATTAATAACAAACCTGAAGAAAACAACTAAACAAGTGCATAAGCCAGGTCAATAAGTGTGCTTACCTCAGAGAATCCACGCATTGAATGAGTAACTAAACAAAAGTTGGGCGTTTAAATAAAACCAAAGAGGAATTAAATGTCATTCGGTGACATACCTTGCAATAAATTACTTTTTAAGTTGCTGCGTCTTATGTAAAATAAAAAGAATTCTTTGAATGTTTATGTGGCACTCCTATTACGTGGTTTTTACAGGGGGAAAAAATGATTGTGCAGTTTTTGTGACGTGCAGGAAATAAACACTTCAAGCAATTATCAGCGAAGTTTTAATCTCATGTTAAATATACCTCATCTTCTTTCAGTGCCAATTTACCACTCATCTTATAAGACCAACGTTATTCTTTTGCCTTTAATTTTGTCAGAAAAAGCGATCCAAAGTGACTATCCATCTATCAGTTTAACTGATAACGGAATGAAACGGTTATTTTGAACTCCTCGTGTGAACGGAAGACATTGGTTGTTCCGCCGGTTGAACACTAATTATTTTATTGTTTTGCGTTGTGATTCCGTGATCTGAGCAGAGAACATTCGAGCTTTGAAACGTGTGAGTCCTTTGAGAAATGCTGTTTGATGAACTTAGTTTAGTTTAAAAGGGAGTGCAATTTTTTCTCCTGCTCAAATGCAAAACGCTATCTCCTGTACACAGAGCTTTTTATCGCGACATTTACCCCCTCTCATAAAGACAAAAATCAGGTTCTAAACCCTAAAGGTGTAATCAGAGGTTTTAGTCATTGCAATAAAGAAGCCTGAGCAGTTTTCCAGTCATAGTGTATCCTTCTGATGCTACATCCATTAAGGGACCCTTGTCAGTATTTTCGTGATCTAAGTGGACGTATTCCTGTATCACTACAGGAATACAGTTTTTTTTTTTTCCGCGATCAGGACAGCACCATGCAATCTTGGAGATTCGATTCTTTCTCGCGCGGACAGCTGGAAGTAAAAACTTTAACTGACGAAGGTGCAAGGCTGCGCTCATGTTCATGAATATTCTTTCCCTGTTTATCGGAAGACATAAAAAGTGACCGATCGATCGTGAAAACTTCACCCGTTGCTAAAAACGAAAGCATGATATGCTTGGTACTTGAACGCAGAGAACAAGCGAGCTTTGAATGCGGAACATTGAAATTTAAGAACGAAAATTTGAAAAGCTTTGAACTTTCCAAGGACCTGAAAACAACTAAGAAGCAAGTTTCTAAGATTGCATGCATTATGATGTCCTGATCGCAAAAATGAAAAACATATCAACAATATAATAAAAATAATAATAATAATAAATCTATAAAAAATATAATAAAAAAAATTACGTTGTCGACTCGTGAGTGAAAGAAAACTTTTGCTCTTTAGGAGCGGATTTTAGTCAGGGAACATGCGAGCTTTGAAACGTGTTCGTCCATTGAGAAATGCCTATTTATTTAACTGAGTAACATAAAAAGGGTGTGTAATTGTTACTCCTACTAAAATGCAATTACGCTATTTTTCCATACACAGTGCCATTTATCATGACATCTACACTCTCCAATAACTGAAGACATAACTTGGGTTCAACTCGGTGTAGTCAGTAGTTTCAGTAATTGAAATAAAGAGGAAGAGTTTCCAGTCATAGTGTGTTCTTCCGATATTAAATCCTTGTCAGTATTTTCTTGATCTAGCGAAAACATTCCTGCACTGCCCCTCCACCTCTCGTAGAAGTAACATCCGCTCCTATAGAACAAAAGTTTTGTTTCACTCGTTGATTACTAATTATTTTGTTATTGATGTGTTTTTTTTCCGCGATCAGGGCAGCATCATGCAATCTTGGAAACTTGATTCTTCCTCTAACAGTTTTTAGGTCTTCAAATCTGTAATGAAGCTTTTCAAATTTTCGTTCTTAAATTTGAATGTTTATGTTATATGATGATACCATTTTAAAATATCACTGTTGTTCCTACTTTTAGTTAGGACAAACAATGGTTTGTTATACTAATGCGATGTGTAGAAATGTGCTATTCTCATTCTTTATTAAGTGATGTTTTGTAGAAAAATTACAGTATGCTATCTAGGAGTAAAGGGTGTAAAATATAGCTAGACTTATGACTTTATACTGACAGTCATTTCTAAGACTGGACCGTACACAATTTCTTCGTAAATTTACAGAGCTTTACAAGGGAAATCTTAAAAGTGTTTGTCGGTACTGAACCTAAACCCCAGACTGACAGTAAAAACCTTAAACTTCCGATGGTCCAAGGCTGTAGCCGAGCTAGCGAATATTTTTTTTTCTGTTTATCGGAAACCACATAAAGTGACCGATTGATCGTGGAAACTACATCCGCTTCTAAAGAACGAAGGCATGATATGCTTGCTAATTGCTAATTACTTGAATGTTCATTTAATACCTCCGTTTGTTAAGCACTGTCTAAAGAAAAAAATGATGAGGCAGCTCTTATGATGTATGGGAACTGAACGCTTTGATCTCATTAGCATCAGTTGAACTGATAACGGACTACTCCTCTATCTTAGTGATTATTTTAGATGTCTTATAGGACTTTTTTTATAAAATGAGTTTAAAAACTCCCCAAGAAAGACAAAAAGGTCAATTCGGTGTAGTTAGTAGTTTCAGTAATTGAAATAAAGCGGAAGAGTTTCCAGTCATTGTGTGTTCTTCTGATGTTACATCCTTGGCAGTATTTTGGTGATCAAAGCGAACAAATTTTTGTGACACATCTCTTCACCTCTCGTGGGCCATTGAAGGGTCATGATCAACTAAAATCCACTTCTAAAGAACAAAGTTTTGTTTCACTCATTGATCACTCATTGTTTGTTATTGATGTTTTTTCCGTGATCAGGGCATCATTATTCAATCTTGGAAACTTGCTTCTTTGTTGTTTTCAAGTCTTCAAATCTGGAATGCTATAGTTTTTACATTATAGTTTTTACATTATTGTATGTTTTATTCTTGATTTAGATTAGACGTAACAGTGTATTGTAGCTGATGAATTGACCGTGGCTAAATAAAGATTATTGCATTTTACTGTATTGTAATGTTCAAAGCTTTTCGAATTGTCGTTCTTAATTTTTTTTTTAATGCTGCACTCCCTTTTTAACTGAAACTACGTTTATCAAGCAGCATTTCCCAAAGGACTAACACCTTTCAAAGCTCGAATGTTCTCTGCTCAGATCACGGAATCACAACCCAAAACAATAAAATAATTCGTGATCATCCGGCGGAACAAACAATGTCTTCCGTTCACACAAGGAGTCCAAAATAACCGCTACATTCCGTTATCAGTTAAACTGATGGATGGATGGTTACTTTGGCCCGCTTTTTTTTGACAACATTAAAGGCAAAAAAATAACATTGGTCTTATATGAGTGCAAATTGTTCACTGAAAGAAGATGAGGTATATTTAACATGAGAATAGAACTTCGCTGATAATTGCTTGATGTGCTTATTTCCTACACGTCATAAAAACTGCACAATCATTTTTTTCCTGTAAAAAGCACTCAGTAGGAGTGCCACATAAACATTCAAAGAATTCTTTTTATTTTACATAAGACATAGCAACTTAAAAAAGTAATTTATTGCAAGGTATGTCACCGAATGACATTTAATTCCTCTTTGCTTTTATTTAAACGCCCAACTTTTGTTCAGTTACTCATTCAATGCGTGGATTCTCTGAGGTAAGCACACTTATTGACCTGGCTTATGCACTTGTTTAGTTGTTTGCTTCAAGTTTTGTTATCACTACTGAACGCTAGCTGTAACACCAAGCAGCAGACTAAGCAGGTACGTATTTTATATCCCTGTATGTAAATACAATTTGTTGGGTTAAAAGAAAGACTTACAATAGACTTTCGGTAGGTGTTTTTCTCTATAGCCTTTAAGCTACCATTGGTTATTTCTATCAAACTATTTGTTACATTTTGGATAAGAAAAACTTACCTGTGTCCGGTTTTAGCAAATTCCAAAGAATTAGAGTGACATCGGGTTTATTGTTACATTAAAAGTTTATAAAATAATATCCAAGTAATTTTTCACGTAAACTCCCTTCATGTTTTTGCGTGAGAAATTAAGATTTAGTTCTGAAGTTTTATATGCAAGCTTTCGCCTGATTTCGATTATTTTCGATGAAATCTGAACTCAGTCGTTGAAAAGTCAAACTCACTTGATTAGGGGAGGCAAGTCAGTGATATACAGGTAAGATTGTCAATTTTTGTTGACGATTAAACCAAACCGGTTAGGTTGTACTTTCCTAGTTAAAAGGTTCTGAGGGATGGTTACGGTAGTTACTAATTACATTCCACGCACCCAAAAGCACTTCGGCCAAGTCTGAGTTTTGGTGGACGTCAATGCAGTAAAAACGTTCGATAAAATTATTCCAAATTTCCACTTATGAAATTCCAGAACAACGGAGCGAAATTCTTACCAGTTAAGGAAAGGTAAACTTTATGAAAGGGGAACATTAAGCTAGTTACTATTCAACAGACAAAGAAAGCAATTAAAAATAATAATTGTACTTATTCGAGAAGGGCATTATTGACAAGCACTCTGATGCATGAATGACATGAATGTCCTACGCCTGTGCGCAGATTATTTTGAACCTTGTCAATTGTAGCTTTTAGCTTTTACACTCGACATATACATTTCCTGTAACGAAGGATGCTCTTGACTGTTTTGATCTTCCATCGATTTACTGAACACGCCAGGCTCGTCCATGCATGTCAGTTTAAGTTGCATTGCGCCTCTGAACCTTTGGTTAGCTGTTCCCTGTGGATCTTTCGCGTCTTTAAGCGTCTACGCAAGCGATTAAATCAGTCCTCTATTCTCATTTTCTAGCTCAGAAGGCTTTGATGGTGAGGAGTGCAAAAAAACCCATGTCCATTTCATACGCCTGCTTGTCCCACTCCGACTAAGGAAAAAATATGCAGTCAATTTTTAAAACATTATTTCGCCTTGGGACCTTGAAGCTACGTCAGACACTAAGCTTAGAAATTCCATTCTTTAAGAAGTAGAAAGTGGCGCTCGTGTTAACATACCCTGATAAAAGCAAGAGAAGAAGTTTGAGAGAATTTAAAAGTTTATGTCTACCCTTACCGCAGGCTCCTACTTTGCTAAAACCATATTGTAAATGTCAACTTCCTAATGGAATGTTCATATTGATTTAATTCTATTTGAGCCATACTTATACAAACCTGAGATAATTAGGGGATGAGCAGATGAAGGGTTATTTCATAAGAAGTGATTAATCAAGCTTTCATGGTGGCCGTAATGACAAGGTAGCCGTATTTAGCGAGGTTTACATGAGACGTTCTACTGTTGTACAGTAGTGCGTTTCTCCAAAGATAACTTTTCAGGTGCCTTTCCGCAAACTCACAAGAAAAAAAATATTTTTAAGAAACACGTAACTGCAGGTTCAGCTTGATTCGATTTCTAGAATTAACTTCGTATTTACAAATCATCCAATTCTCTGAACATTTCAGCAAAGCTGTCGAGAAGATGGCCACAAAAGGACGGAAGGGTAATCATTTGCCTGAAGAAGATGAAACGCGTTTAAAGGAGCTCGACAAAGACATCAATGACCTGCCAGAAAACGATCCCAGGAAATGCGAGGGACTGATTCGAGAGTTGCACAGAAAGATTTCGACTGTTCGAAAGGACGACGTGAAAGACCAGTTGCTTACCAAACTTAAAACTGTTTCCTGCCGTGGATTAAGTAACGATCTAGGGGTAGAGGTGAAGAAGAATGGTTTAGATTTAGAAGGACTCGAGCTCGTTCTAAAATACCTGACCACCAAAACAGAACTCGCCCAGTACTTGTTCACGAATTCCACAGAAGATGTTGAGAGGGATGGTCTTGAGGTTATAAGAAGACGGTTAGGACCAAATCTTGAAGTTCTTGGTGGACTCCTCTCCAAAGGAATTGACGTGACCAAGGAATGGGCCAAGAAGCTGGTCAAAGAGGCTCCATCTCTTCAGTCACTCGCTCGTATCTCCATTAGCGACCTAACCAATTGTTGCCAAGGAGAAAAGGAAGGTAGCGGAGCTAGTCCTGGAGAGATGGACGTAGTTCGCGGTCTGATTAGACTTGCTGAGTCCCGTACTAGAACGCTTTCTGCCACTCAAGAAGAACCAGACGTAGGTGGAAAAGATGCAAAGGGCAAGGCTATCGACGACGAAAAGCTGGAGAAAGCCAGGGCTTTAATGAAAGAGGCAAAAGAAATGGCGGCAAAACAGTCTGAAGAGGCAACGACGGCCGTGAAAGAGAAACTGGCTGAAGTCACAAAAATTCTGAAGCTTCCACCTGATTGGAACAAGCAAGAAATCGGAACTAAACCAGATCAGCTGTTTGAACAGTTGGACAAAATAATTGAACAATTCGACAACGTTGTTGAGGTGGGTGAAGCTTACAAAAGCGATCTCGAAGTGGTGACGAAAGCCAGTGGTGGCCGTGCTCTTTGTGGGATTTATTTCTCCCAGTATGTAGCGCCAATAGCAGCTGAAAGACCGATTATTATCAAGCCCGCAAAAGTAACACTTACCAGTCCAAACAATTCTCAGCAAATATGATACTTAAAATTTTCCGAAAGTAGGGCTGCTGCAAACTACGTTCAAACCGTAAAAGCTTCAAGCACCAACATTGGTTTCAGCGTGGGTGGATTTGTGGAACTTTTCGTGGGTGAGGTTAGTGGGAGCTACGGCTCTAGTGAAGAGGAAAAAAGAGATACATCGAAGAAAGCAAACACTAATAATGCCTCTGTGTTGCAGTACATTTGGATTGCCACAAAAACGTTCAAGATCGATCAAGAGCAAATGAGGCTGTCCATGAGTGCAAGGAAAATGGCTCTGTCGATTGTTAATGCTTCCAACAAGCAAGAAGCTGCTCGATCCTTTATGAAACGTTATGGAAGCCATTTTCCAGCTGGCCTTCACACACTCGGTGGAGTGCTTTTCCGTACCGTTGACGCCCGCAGCCATAGCGATCAAGAGTCATCCAAATTAACAGAGAAAGCAGCTCAGCAGCTTCAAGGTCAAATTTCTGTCGGTTTCCTTGGTGGAGCGTTCGGAATCGGAGCTAGTATTAGTGGTGACCATAGCAGCAGCAGTGGCAAAGCAAGTGCCCAGCAAGAAGAGGAAGATCAAGTTTCCTATACCTATTCATTTCAATCAATGGGTCCGGCTTCGACAAATCCTGCCATGTTCAGCAAGTTGCTGGCAAACAACTCAACCTGGGCTTTGATTGATCGTGGTAGTCCTAATGCTTACATTCCAGTTTGGGAGCTGATAAGAGATCTTGGAAGCGATTATGAAGATGTTGCTGAAGTCTTGAAACAAACTTGGCGCGATGACGAACAGAAGAACAGAATAAAGGTCCTTAAAGTGGAATACAAAGTAACAGAAATAATCAGAGAAAATCTGGAAGAGAGAAGAAAGGAGTTCCTTAAAAAAGTTTGTTACTTTTCGTTTGAATTTTGTCATTAAGATCCTCTTCGCAGCGTTCGATACCGAGTGAATAAGCTCGGCCTTTTTAACAACTAAATTGATGATGCGATTATCCATTAACCCTCCAGTATAAAATATATATTTTTATTTTCGAGATCTCGCATATTGTCATTGTAGGAAGTATACAAGCGCGCTAATTGGCTGTGCACATCCAAGTAAAAATGATCAGTGTGTCTAGCGTTGTCCAATGTCTCGTTTATATATGTTTTTCAGGGTGAACTAAACAGCTGAAGGAAGCAATGTGTTATTTGATTTGGCAGAAACAGTGCTTGTGTACAAAATAAACGGCCAGAATGTTCTTCACATGTCAGTTCTAGAAAATTCGAAAATCGATCAATAATGTATGTTATAATTTCTCTTATTTTAGAAACCTGATTGGGGGTACTACCCGAAAAACGGCGCGCAACTGACATTCAAATTCCCCACACTCAACTTGTCACGTGAAGACGCGTACCAAGAAGCCGTCGAGATCATTATGGAGGACCCAAGGTATCGCATCTGTGAGATTGCCTGGTGCGATGGGAACGTGTACTCACTGCGGTGTTGGAAGGCCTCAAAAGATGCCGAAATGACCTTTGAAAGTGTGAATGGCGAGCATGTCCTTTTCTACAGTGAGGACATATTTAAGTGGAAAGACAAAGTTCCGCCGGTCACAGCCTAAGCATTTAACTGGTAAAGCTATTTCTATTAGTTTTAGAAAGGCGATTTAGTTGGTCAACATAACATGACAAAATTCATTATTTTTCGTTTTGGAGTTATCATTAGGACCTTGTCAATCCAACGTTTCATTAAGAGTTCAATCTTTTTGGGAATAAACAATAATCACTGATACAAAACGTTCCAAATTAGTGAAATCTAGCGTGTTGCGTTTTAACGTTATGACGAATCGGAAATTTCAAACTACACTACTTTATTTTGTTTTAACAACTTCTATTTTGGAAACTGAGGTTGAAACTCGTTCATTTTTCATTGTTCACATTTTACGATTGAGCCTTAAGAACTTTTCAGTTTTTCGGTATTGAAAAGGGTCATTTTTAATAACCAACCGGAAACTAAAATCCGTCAAACGCATAATAATACATGGCGAAATAATACATGGCGTTCAAGAGTGAACTCGCTAATCTCTTGTTTTGGCACTTCGTGTAGAACAAAGACCATTGTGCCCATTGGTGTCGTTCTCGTTTTCAAAACAAATTGGAAAAACCTTTCAGCCTAGAGAGCGTTCTTAGCATGTTCTTAAAACGTTGCCCTTTCTTAGCCTCTTGTTCTTAAACAAAGGCAATGGGCTCCTGACAAAGGTTCTTACGTGAAAAAAGTCTACTCACTGTATCTCTGCACTTTTCATTTGCAAAAGCAAAACAGCACATACGGACGGATTTTTGACCATATGTTACTGAGAAGTTGCCTGTTTAAAATGCTTAACCTTCTTTTTCATTGTTATTATTATTATTAGTAGTAGCAGTATTATTATTACGTATTATTATTGTTATTATTATTATTATTATTATTATTATTATTATTAGTAGTAGTAGTAGTAGTAGTAGTAGTAGTAGTAGTAGTAGTATTAATCAATTCTACACTAGTTTCCATAGGTCCACTCGTCTATTGTTTTTCGAATCGAGGTAAAAATGATTAGCTTCCCTCCCTTCTCTCGTCGCAACGTTGAGAGTTAAATGAATATCCTGCACCGGATTGGCCTTCAAAGGGCCATTAAAGAGGGTGGGGGTGTGGCATTGAAACGCTCATGACAGCTGTTTGGAAGTGCTTTGGAACATGAAGTCTTTTTGGCTTCATGTCGAACCTTTAAAAACAAGAGTGAAATTTAGTTACCTTCCTAAAAATTCTGGCGATGGTTGTAGGCCTTACCGTAGATGAGGGACAAATGTACGTAAAAGGAAAAATTCATTAAAGGCCAATTTAAGGCGACCCTATGTGAGCAAATGGAGGTTTCTCGGACTGCAAATCACACAACAACATTTTGAAAAGCAAATCTTGGAGTTGTTTCTTATCTCCCATCTCCCTCTCATCATCAGGATAGAAAGGTGACTGTTTTGCTGGGTGCTGCTTGGTAACATAACCGCCTTAAGGATTGCATCCCTGATTGAAGCAAACGATAAATACCTCCTTGTGTGTGTGTGTGTGTGTGTGTGTGTGTGTGTGTGTGTGTGTGTGTGAGTTGCAATTTCTACTCATATTTACCCTAGACCCTTGGAGCATTTTGACATGAGACCACTGAGTTCTAGTGACCGAGGTCTGATCAAGCATGTATTGCTTAGTGTGCTGTTTACTTGCGTTTCGTCGTTATTATTTTAGATGTCATTATCTATTCGTGTTATTTATTATTTACTCATATTTACTCTGGACTCTTGGCATGTTCCCGGGTCTGGTCAAGTTTGTACTGCTTAGTGTACTGTTTACTTTAATTTGTCGTTATTGCCATAGCTACACAGTAAGCTTCGGAAAATGTGCCCCGGGCTTCATTAGATGATGTCTTATTTTGTATAAGTGGAAGGTTATTTAACTGAAGGCATTTTGTAATCTTAAAATAATGTGATTTTTTTTTTCGTGTGAAGAGAAGAATCGAAGCTTGTAACACTTAGAATGACGTGAGACAAAAAGGAAGAGAACTGTTGTATTGCAAAAAACTTGCAATAATCTGGAGAAACAATAGCTAATAATAGCTCAGACTCAATAGTTGACACGTTTTTGCAGTTTTAGTAGTCGCACACTCTTGTAGGAAAATGAATGGATGTTTCCATCCCTAAGTACTTCATTTTTTACACAAAATAGAACCAGCTGCATTGTTTTCTTAAGATACTTTGAAACGTTCTTTTTTCGGCATATATAGTATTTTTGATTGTTACGTTTTTGTTTTTACCCTCACTCATCCTCATGCAGTTGACAAATAAACGAAAATGAAAAAACTGCCCCCCCCCGCCCCTTTACGAGTGTGACCAGTAGGATTGATTAAGGACGGTGCCTCCTAATAGAGATGTATTTTTGCAAAGGTTGTGACTATGGAGAAAAAGTAGATATTAGCAAGGGTTATTGGAATCCAAAGAGAAAAATGTGGGTAACCACGCATTTTTCAGAGATAACTAAGCAACCATAATTCTAAAAAAGCGTTAAAATACAAAGAATGTATGGCAATTTGTTTCCAAATTTAAGCTCAATTATCTCTAAAAAATGCGTGGTTACCCCCAATTTTTTTTTTTTGGGGGGGGGGGACTCTGATAGCCCTTACTAAGATCTGCTTTTTCCACATAGTTTTGTATTAGGGGGCAAATTCGTTAAGAAATCCGAATATCCCGAGATGTGCAGAACGTAGGCGCAGTAACAAAAGGAGGCATCGTCGTCAAGTCAGAGGATTATTTGAGGTGTTAAGTATCAATCCGTGAAATTCTTCAATTAGCTTTCGGGCTAACACCTGATTGGTGAAACGTTGTTTTAGTAAAAGCAAATAAGTAATTGATCGATTCCCACTTGCGTGGGTCATATTTTTCTGTACGACCTGTAAGTCATTAGCCGCGAAAGTGCAATCAAACGATTATACAATATTTAGCCTGAATAGAGACAATTCAAACTCACTGAATTTCATCAAAAATCTTAAGGGGGCTAAGCAATCACAACACTGAAAGGGGCTAACGATAATGGCTATTGAAAACTGGCTTGATTTTTTTCTTTTTGTTTTGTTTTGGCATTTCATTCACTTTGTCACCCGGTACCAAAACTGTAATACAGAAGCCAAATTGAGAAGTGTAAATTCAACATCCCGTTTCAATTTCTCTGTCATTCCGTGTGGTTTTACAGAGGGTGCAGAGGCATTCACAGCCCCAACTTGTTCAAAAGGTGAGACAACCTTGATAAAACACATCCACTTGTATTCCGCATTACATTTTGTTTTGGTTGCCGTTGCCGTAGTCTGCTCAAGCCCCTATTTTGCAAAGGCCAATTGAAAGGAATCCTTCTTCTCCCTCTTTTCTGTTCGCAAATGAAGATGTTTCTATTTGTTGGATGAACTAGCAAAAGTAAATGTCGTAAGCGAAAAGGTTCATACGACATGTTACTCACATCTCAGATTTCCTCCAGGTTGTTCAGTTTGTGTGTATGAGTATTCTCTGTTTCAGATGTAATCATAGGATTTTAAACAAACAATAAAGTAGTTGTGTGGAATATATGGTTTTTCTTTGGATCTTTTGCTATGTTTCCATTGGCCTGAGTAGCGGGCGCTTAAGTAATTTTTAGGCGTATGAGTAATTTGAATAACATGGGACGCGCACGAACGAGTAACGAACTACTTGCCCCCGTCCTCTATCAATCACATTGCTCATGCGCCTATAATCACTCATGTATCCATTTTCAGTGCAGCATTTTTAGTACAGTGGACCGGCAACAACGGACCACAAAAACAGTGAGTTATCCGCGGAGTGATTGGACTTAAGAGGTTTCTAACAAAAGAGAATTACTGCATGAGCTTGTAATCGGGGCAAAATAAATTTGCTCTAATAAGGCAAGCTTGTGCTGTATTTTTTTGTTGTAATTATCATTGTTTAAAATAATTCCTTTGTGGTAAATTTTCTACCTTAGCTTGGTGAATTATTCTTGGAATGGACAGGGCGGGCCCTTCCTCCCCTTGTCCCTGGTTCTCCAGAAGCTCTTCTTATTTCAGAAAGGCAAGCGGTTACTCCAGGTTTTAAAAATTTCTAATGGCAAACGGTTCGTAAAACATTTCTTAAGAACCGAACTTCCCGCTTCAGTTTTTCCCTCCTACATCCCCAAACGCGAAAAAAAAATTGCTAGAGCATGATATGTTTTTAAAATAATTTCACCAACCAGGCGGAAGACAAATGTAAGATTTTCAGGCAGCAGGATGCAAATTATACGTTCAAAAGTATTGATATATTAACG
>Ga0126336_10000354_pt1 | contig 17502 bp, 7 predicted proteins | sample SidCmetagenome_FD_92530 | JGI IMG/M metagenome (GOLD analysis project Ga0126336, IMG submission 92530) | Coral microbial communities from El Islote,Puerto Morelos, Mexico - Siderastrea C C metagenome | ecosystem: Host-associated > Invertebrates > Cnidaria > Coral | place: El Islote,Puerto... | reverse complement strand
TGACGAAGACGATGATGATGACGACGACGACTCAGAGATAACTCCAGGACGATTGCAAGAAACGCCTGTAAGTGTTCAAACTCATTACAGCAGCAGTTTGAATGCCAGTAGTAGCAGTATTCCAACAATAGCTTCAGCCAGAAGCAGGGCGGAGTCAACACAGACAGCTAAAACAACAAAGACGGAGAGACAAGAAAGCCCAAAATCCACTGTAAGTTCAGCACCTTCTTATATCATGAACATTAACCAGTACCGCATGAAGAAAATGGCTACAAAAAAGAACAAAGAGCGAGATAAGCTTGGAGTAGGGGATACTGAATCAGAACTGTCATTTGTATCAGGTGGCAATCGTTCAGCGGTGGGTAGGATGAGCGTGCGCGAAAAGGGCACCACGAGTGTGCAAAGTAACGGTTCTTACGTGACCGTGAGGAACTGGTCACGATGGAGCACCTACAGCGCGGCAGGTTACAGTATTAGTGAAGGGCCTGAGACCAAACGCTGGTCTAGAAAACCTACAGAGAAACAGAAAAATGCCCAAAGCGTGCGAGCAAAGACACCCAGGGTCAGAGCACAGTCCCGTTCACAAGTGCCACATTTGCCAGTGATCGGAAAAAATGTTTCAAGTAAATCTCAGCCCAATCTTTGGAAAGCTGGTAAGCGTCAAGTGACAATAACCCTAGACCCCGATTTGTCACAGGCGCGACCTATAAGCCGCAGCCAAATTGCCTCAAGGATGAGCACACGATCAATAATAAAAGTGCCAACTGCATCACGCGCGAAATCCGTTCCAGATCTGAACAAACAAGCTGTTATGTCCTATTTTGAGATGGATAGGGGACTAAATAGGTCAGCGAGTAGATCTGATTATGTGAACAAAGGCAACAGGAAACAAAGCGCATCACGAAAGAGGCAAGCTAGGAAGCAAGAAGCGGAAGTAGATGATGAACCTGATGTTACAAATCGGCGCAAACGAGTTCTTAAACGCAAGGAGCGCCCCCAAAGAAGAGATACTTCTCTCAGTTCAGCGTCGAGTATGCGTTCGAACGCGAAACAACGAAACGGCAGAGGCGTTTCTACAAATGGTGGAAACTCTTCTTTGTTAAGTGTATTATCAATGTCTTCTTTAAGATCAAGCAAAACTGGTCGAAGTGGCAAAGTTTCCTCTAGTGCATCTAGTATTGGGAGTATAGCATCAAGAAAACCCAGGCTGCAACCGCTCAGGACTTATGCTGGTTACCAAAGCAACCACGAACACTCGTCCAGCCGAGGCTCGCTACTCGCACCTGGGACACCTATCAGTTTGATTCTTCAACGCAGTCCGAGCCTGCGGTCTGTAATAACAGAGTACAGCAGCTATCTTAGTTTAGCAGCCTCGAGTTTTAAGTCAGCGCGGTCAAGCTCCAGGTCGAGTCTCTCAAGTACAGGTAAATATTGCCATGAAAATACGAATACGATAAATATTCATGATCTAAGTTCATTTGCACTGAAATTAAAGAACTGCGAGAAACTTTTAATATTTAAAGCCGGTAATGAATAGGTTAAGTAATTGCGGTGGAATTCTTGAGTGCTATCAGATTAAGTTAAAACAGGTTAAATCATGTCAACTTGTCTCCTTGGTGACGAAGTTTGGTTTGTGATAACTTCTAAGGTGCCTGGTCTGCTAAAGGGGCGCTGCTTTAAGACATCAGCTAGTCGTGGTTTCATTTAGTTCGTGCTTGTATACAAAAAAGATCGATGAAATCTCCATTTCAGTTAATTTTTATTGCTCATGTCTTCAGTTGAAGCCTTACGACTTGACGGCAGATAAAAATTTAAAAAGCGAGGAATTGCTAACTCATGAAAAAAAAAGAACCTCTTAACCTGTGTCATTTTTATGAAAAGGTATAGAGGTGAAGCTATGCGTGGCTAAACCGCTGTAAAAGAAAATGTAAACAACAACTAGTTTAATTCATCAATATAATGTATGACTACAATTGACATGCAAACGCGATATTGCCAGTCATTAAATATTTACATGAGGTGGTCAGTCTTCATTTGCGCATTTAGGGGTTTCTAGGATCCGACATCCCAAGAAAGTCAAACATATGTTCACAGGGCGAGACTTGTGCTCCCAAACCAGTTAAAGGCTGAAAAGATTTCAACTTGTTTTATGCTATGGACCAAGAAGAGACTGCTTTCAAACATGAAATTAAAGTTGAGGATGTCGAAAATAACAATGGTAGGTTAACCACAAACTATTTTAGTACTCCCGTTATTTAATCCAAACAGATAGAGAAGCAACGAGGAGTCAAGTAAAGCGTTATTGAGCCATGGATTTTCAGAATTAAGAATTAAAAAATGAAGAGCTAGATACTCGGTTGAGATACCGTTAAAAGGTTTTGTAACAATATATTTAAGAACATCTTTTGTTTTCTTGGGGAAACAAGAAAAGAAATCTACGATATTCTACAACTAACTTCCTCCGGTCAGCTTCTCAGTTTAGCAACTCTATCGAATCGTCCACGTGGAAACAAGTTTTAAAAATGGTCTTGTTTACTTCTCAACTTATGTGGCACATGTTCGCCCTTAAAGCGAAAATTAAACATACTGTAAACATAACCGCACAGCTTGTTGATGCTTGCACTCTGTAGGGGGTCTGGATTCATACCGCAGCACAGGGTAAGCATCGTCTCCCTGCAATGTATCAAACTTGTTGAAGGTATTTCAAAAGATGTAACAGGAAAACCAAACCTCAAATGTAAGCCAGGATAGTTGCTATTTTAACAAAAAATAGTTGCCACTGATGGAATGAATTTGTCTAGAAAATCCCTACGAACAAACCGAAAAAAATTGTAACCATGGAAACACGGTAGGTAACTGAGTTTCACGCTGGCAGGCCTATTTACGCATTTAATACCATTGCGTATACCACCCGCAAACGTAAATCAAAATGACTTCTGAGGAACATGGAACCACGAAATATACATTTAAACAGGTGAATTGCCTGCTTAGCAACGGTTTTCAGTAACGATAAACACTCCTTAACTTCAAAAACAACTCAAAATTCATTATATGCTTGGCACATTGTGGCAAGCCATTTTCTTAAAATGAAAGCAAAGAAATTTCCGCGAAGCATTCCATAAAAATGAAAGGTATCGTTAGTTTTACGTTTAGCCGTGAAGCAATGTGTTTTTGTTATGCTAACAGAAAAATTTAACCGACTTAAAACATTGGAAATTACTGTGTTCATGAGTAATGTCGGAACGAAGATTTGTCCTCAGTAGAAGTTTAATAGCAATACTTCATCATAAAAAGTATTAGCCAACCAAAACAACAAAAGATGAAAGCAAAGTACAAGTTAGCACAATAATTTCATGGCAAATGCTTACACATAAGCTAAATAAACTCGTCTTTCCGTTAAGTCGTTCACTCACTCATAAGCTGATAATGTTTAGCTGCCGATCAACAATAAAGTGAAATTCACTTTGCAACGTTTTCGAAATTTTTATCTGAACACAGACGGAGAGAGTACGGCTGTTGGACCACAAGCCACTAGTCCTAGCAAGGAAGAAATACAAGACAAACCACAAGAGAAACAGGATAAACTTGAGAAAGAGAACAAACCAGAGGAAGAGGAGCCTCCAAGGGAACTGTCACCTGTAAAGCGAGAGAAACAGACCGATTCTGAATCTGAACAACTACAATTACCACCAATCCGACCACAAACAGTTACCAGCTCTGGTACAAAATGCCCATACGATTCATCTGTAAGAGTTGCAACACCAAAAGGTAAGCCAGGGACTGCAGTATTATTACAAAAGAACAATCATGCGCTCCATTGAGTATACCGGCTGTACATAATCTGTTACAGTAAAAACATCTTGGCCAGTTTAGCTCAAACAAGGTTCTCACGTCTTTTCGTTGACATGAAAAATAAATAACATGAGGTTTCATCAGTCAACAACAACAGCAAGCCATAACAACCAAAGAACGTGACTCAGTTGAGTAGCGACGGTTGTTTTATTTCGTGACATGAACTCATCTTTGCACTACCGACTTTTTTCTGCAGAAATCAAAAAAGCAAAGAAAAAGGAAGTCGTCAAGCTACCACACAGTAAGTGCTTTTCTTAAAACTTAGCAGCCTGGATGTAAGTGGAAGTGGACGAAAATTTTAGAGATGGAATCCGAACCAATATTCCAAAACGATCCATCGCGGTTCCCGTTGAATTGAGTAAGAATGGATCAGGCGTGTACGGCCCAGATGTTCCTTTCCCGCCCACTCTACTTGGCGCGAAATTCCGTGACTTCTTCATCTAATGGCATATCGCCGCGACGTCTTCACTTTTCGCCAAGTCGAGTGAGTGGGAAGAGAACGCCTGTGTACTAGGCTGACAGTGGATTTACCTTTAAATTGCAGTAGCTGTTACAATAATGTATAAATGTACCCCGAGAACAGATAAGCTGAATAACTCAGGCGCGGCAAACCGAGGCATTTGCCTCAATCATTTTTTTCGTTTTCTCAGTCATTTTTTTTTTCATTTAACACCCTAAATACGTAGGAAGAGAATTTAACCATGGACATTGCATCAGTCTTGTTTTTTTTCTGGCTACGGCCCTGTAAACTATTATAATTTTTGTGTTGGAATGGATGAGATATTTACTGCAAGGCTGATAGATAATGCGGACATCTCAGACAAAAATGCTCGTAAAATAATTCTCAGCTAGCTCTATGTATTAATTCGACAGCAAGAAAGGAAGCAGAGAATTCCATCAAACAATGTAATTTTTCTCATTTTAAAATTGTCCGGTTGTTCGAAGAAAATCGATTTACCTCTGCCAAATTTATATGGCACAAGCAACATAATCAAGGCCAAAAAAAATTAACAGCCCATGATTTGGCAACTGAATTGCTCTGATTTCGTAAGTGCTTTGAAGTCCAGTTTAGTTTGCCTATTCCACAGGTTCCTCTCTTGTAAAAGGTAAAAGCGCTCAACACGCATTCTACGAATGGGAATCATCTTTCGTTTCGTTCCTAAAAGGTTCTTCTTTCGAACAAGCAAGCGCCTGGGGGCGAGCTTTGTGTACCAACTACCCACGTGTGCGTATAAACTTTCGCAACAAATTCATTGCTTCTATTTAACTCACACCAAACGAAATTGCAGAAGCTCATCTTTTTACAGATGTATCGGATAAAAGTTTCACTGCGCTAGTCACAGTACTTACACATTGGTGTAACTGGATTTGGGTAAAAACACACCATCTGGATAATCGGCATCCTGTCTATGTTGTACGCCTTTACCTTGTATGTCTTACGTCGACAATAAAACCTAACCCCAACAACAGACACGACCAAGTGATTAGAGCTAAGCACTTTTTTGCGAGCTACCGAAACAGCCTCGGCTAGTTGGTTGCGGTGCGATTCGATTTGCGTCGCATGACTCTATCAATTTGTTTTTCTGGTTCTTTTTTTGACAAAACATACCTAGATTATACCGTCCTCTGTCGTTATGTTTCATTTGACAGGCAAAAGAATTTACTGTTTTCTAAGAGATTTACCTTTGTTGGCAAGACGCAATTAATGACCTAAGGTCTGTTATCACAAGAATAATCAAAATCCGTTAAGACAAAACCCGTCGACCAGCGCCATAATTCAATATTTGTGTCTCACACATTCTTTGACGGAAAGAAAAAGAAAACAGTTAAAATAGGACTGTTTGGCAACGTCAAGTACTTCAAGGAAAATAAGCTTCGGCAAATGGAATGCGAGGGAAAATATGCCGGATAGCATTTCGGATTTTGTTTCTATTTATTGAATACTTAAATGTGATTCGTCTTCATCGCCATTTGTTTCTAGTCTGAAATCGTACTTAGAAGACGAGTGAAAAACCTTTTTTGGCGTGCACAAACTTCCTACCACAAAGCGATGTTTGCTGGATTGTTTGAATAACAATTTCCAGGATCAACATATAATTACCGGTCTTTGTTGTTTGTTATTTTGCCTTACCTAAACAAAGACATTACACATCGCGATATTGAAACCTCACCGGACCTGCGGTGGTCCAATCACATTCCAGAAAGCGATGCACGGTCGGACAACATTAATTAGCACCACCTAATGGCAAGGTTTCTATGGGAACACAACACGACGCTTTGTTGAACGTAATCATTAAACCCTGGCACTTCTTTACCGGTGAATTGGAATAACCACAGCAAAATTTACACCAAACAAAATACGGCCGCTAAAACTTAAACGGAGGAAACTGCGTGGTATTATCTCAAGCCCGAACTTAAAGCCCTTTACTGTTCTGTATACAACTACTGTTTTTAAAGTTTTCTGTGGAAGTAATCACTGCGGTAAACATGACAGAAGTGGCATGTGAGTATGAATGGTTGTCTCATAGAGTGCTAAACGAGTTTTCAAATTTTGGATTTTCCAGGAATAGTTCTTTCACGTCTAATGTGTTATCTTTTTTGTAGTTGTTCGAATGAATCACCCGCTCCCTGATTTCACAGAAGCTACACGAGATACCGGAATGTAAGTTGCATTTTCTTTGGCTGCAAGCTCAATTCATTGATATTTGCTTAACTTGGTGAAGCTCCCTTCAGTATTCTTGTTTGTTATGAGATTTCAGTGATTCTATTTTGTTTTAATAGCACTCGCTTGATGAAACTTTCAAAGCCCAAGGAATCTAAAGCTGTCTGGATGACAAGCTTTTGGTGAGTGCATATGTAATGAATTCTAAATTAAACTGGTACCTTATTTACTGTTATCGGATCTCGCATACCAGACAAAGGTAAATAAATAACTAATGGTAGAATATTTACCAAACCGGGATTATTTTGTGAGAGAGGCTGGTAAGAGAGCGTGGAAAGAATTAGCTTGGTTCCTATAATTAATACAAAATGTAGGGAACAAAACCTAAAGAGAATAGAATGAATATTAATATATGAAATTCATATATTTGAACTGCGGATAAAGATAGAATTATGTGTAGATCATCGCAGTGAAGGTGTTTCAACCTAAGAGGTTGAAAAGAAGAAACCTGAAAAAAAATTCAAGCTTGAACGGGAATCGTTCGATTCCCGTTCAAGCTTGAATTTTTTCAGGTTTCTTCTTTTCAACCGCTTAGGTTGAAACACCTTCACTGCGATGATCTACACATAATTCTAAAGAGAATGGAGTTACTATATTCCTGAAATTAAAACATTAAGCCCCTTTAGTTCTTGAAGATCAAAGGTTTTTCTCAGAAAAACTGTGATCCTGAATCGTCGGCGATGCGTTTCTCTGAAGTATATTGAATGACTTTTATAGGAGTTCTCTAGGAATCTTGACAACATTGACCCTTTGTAAGATTCCCGAGTGACTTAATAGAGTGCTAATTGGGGTCATTGTTTAGCCAACATTCATTGAAGGACAAATTCGTGTTTTAGGCCGATTGTGTGGGGAAACCAAGAAACAATGTGGCCAATATCCAGAGCAGCGCTGTCCGCAAATGCTTCAGAGAGATTAATGGCCTTAGCAACGCCGAAGAAAGATTTCCAACTGGATCACCCTCTCAAGTGTAACAGGTACTGTAACACAAAATGAGGGACTTAACTCCAGCAGCAAACCATGAATTACTGATTTTGGTCGAGTATCTAGCTCGCTCTGCTATATGATCGTGTTGAGGGACTGTTGCGAACCAGTCACTAACCTGTTTGATTTTTCAGACCAGAACAGCACTGCTTTGTTAAAAAGATCTTGAAAATGACATATATTACATACCCGAACATACCCTGGGTACCAAAGGTTTATCGCGCGCGTGTACAAATTGACACACCAAGTTCGCGCGCGCTCGCGCGCGCTAGAAACACCCCTGACACCCGCAGGTCGATCTTTACTCCTTTCTAACATGGTTGATACATGAAAGAGATGTTGACGATTAAGTTAAGCGAAAGGGATGGGGATGGTTGGCGGCTTGCATATGTCTTTCAAATTTCGGCCATCGACGTGCTTACTCGCATTTTAGTTTATACTAAGTTCCCGGGTAAGCTGTATAGAAATTGATTTTGTTGTGTCTGCAGGCAACACCCGTCCTCCTTTTATCCCAACTAAAACAAACTTATTTGTGGCTGATCTAAATTTTGGATTCCAAACCTTTGTGTCAAATGACTAACCGTAATCGCTTTCCGTATCATTTACTACGTATTATGACGACTTTCTGTATCAACAAGAACGGTTTAATTGTCTAAAATATCGGGAAAACCAATTCTAGTCCTTCTTTGCGGTTTTCCTCATTATGTTTAATCATGCACCCGCTAAGAATGATTTCTTTCTTTAAAACGGCTAAAAGAAATTACATGCAGATATTTTAGAAAATTCTCGAATAGGTTACCCCTTGATACTAAAACGTTAACCTAATTCATCAGACAGTGCAAGTGTAGATAGTGGACGTCTCGAAAACAACACCATAGCAACTTTAGTCTTGAGATGTTTTCGGTTCTGAATTTCTTCGAATTATGAGTAAAATAGTTTAATTCTAATAGCCGGCAATTCCTTCGAGCTTTTCCGCGTTCTGACTTGATAAAATTCAAATCTAGCGATTTTCCGCAAAAAAACTCAACGCAAGTTTGTCAGTTTTAATTTGTGTGAACTCCTGCGCAAGCGGTTGACGCATGTTTACGCAATATTCTATGTGAATGTGACTGACTTTCTCCCATTTTTTCTTACTTTTAGGGAACAGCATACTTATAGCTGTGGTCGCAATTCTGTTATCTGGGACGTCCAGCCTTTGGCTCTAAAAGCAAACATCTCCGCAAGGGTGGCTCAACTGGCAGAGACAAAGCCAGTACCAGAGGGGCACCAGGAACAAAGGTGAACACACAGTCCACGCGCGCGCGCGGACACGCGACAGTGCACACAACATTGTTGTTTTGATTGATACTTGACAAGCATAAAGTCTTTTGAGGGTTCGATTTGTGGAGATTAAAAAATGTTGTTCTTTAGCCCTGTCACGCGCCTTTGGTTCGTAATCTTTGGGCTCAAAATTGTGTTTTATTGTACGCGCATTTTCCTTATTCTGATCTTTACAGTGCTTATTTCACAAAGAGTCTGAGATGTGATGTCTTCTTTCAATACGATATTTTTGGGACGAGATTTTGAACCATTAGCGTGTGCAAACTGCTATGGTAACACGGGCCACTTGTTGAGAACGCATTAATAGCTCTCGTGCGTGGAACTAAAAGTCATCTTGAGTTGGCGTCATTCCAACGTCATTATTGGCAGTATGACGTTACGAAGTCGCCTACGTTTTGCCAAAAATCGGTCTGTCTGTAATATCCTTCGATAAGACATTGACAATCGAAGATTTTTCTACCACAGACAACAAAGGGTTAACGGTTGGTTTCACAGCAATTTGAAAACACTTGGTAGCATTGAAATTGGGTGGTAATTAGTTATAGTATATAATTCTTTGGCTATAATTACAGCATTGCCAAACTTTTGCAGCTGAGAATCATTTGGGAAAGTTTGACTTACCAGAAATTGGTAGCAAATGATGCTAGCATCTTGAATTTCATTAGAACACGTATTAGAATTTCATTGTTTCTTATCAACTCAGAATGTAGCGTGAAATGACATTTGTGACATCACTTGTGATTGCGCGCGCGTGGCATACCAATGTTATAAAGCGAGTGTTGAGTTGCTAAGCAGTGCATGACCCGGTTGTTAGTAAAGAAAACTCGTGTTTCCATTATCGGTTGTGCTAAAACCAAGGACACCGTGAAACGGATTCTCACCTGATAGTAACTTCACAGGTAAACTTCTCTACTTTTTTCTGACAGCAACTTTCCGACAGTCGAAAGTTTTGAAATTCAAATGCCTTTTTACTCTTAAAGTGTCATTCAAACTGTACACAGACGATTGGAATCGACCTTTCATCACACATAAAATACGCTACTGAGCTTATGTTTACCAAATTTACCAAGGATTTAGGTGTTCAAGGCGCGTCAACGGAGTTGTATATAAGGATGCAGCCGGTTCCAGAAAAATTCATCCAAAAGAATTTTATTTATCGGGTATACGAATTGCGAAATTATAATTTAACAGTCAGCCTTTTTAAGGCCGGTTAGTATACAAGTGAAGTTCTTTCCCAAATTCTGATCTTAGCCGATTTGATGCAATTATTAAAATACCACTCGTCTAACTTATTCAGCCCTTAACCTTGAACTCAGGAAATTACTTGCATAACTAAATACAAGTGTAAACCTAAAGCATCTTTAAGGAGATTAACTGACAAGTTAGGGCTGTCGGTAACAAATAAAAATATTTCAGACATAACAAGTTTGATTGATTTTTATAGAAACTCCCTGTGAGAAGCTTATCGCTCTTTAGTCACCTTTCAATGTGAGCCACTAAGTTGTCCTCATTTGGCACGTGTTTGGGCAATGCAACTAAGTTTTGCATTTGATGACGACCAACAATTTTCTTCTTTATTGCTCCAGAGAGGCATATATCTTCAGCTGTGGAAGAAGTTCTCCTATTTGGCACGTAAGCGAGGCAGCCAAAACGGCGGAGGAACGCGAAAGATCGTTGCAGCTGGCCACTCCAAAGAGAGCTCATCCCCAGTACCAGCCGGAGCGGGAGGTGCCTTGGATCATCAGTGAGTCAGCTAAACGAGCCGTGACCTCCGCGCATGTCGAGCGACTCGCGCGTCCTAAAACACGACAAGATGGGCTCATCAGAGAACCAACATGGCGGGTGTCTTCAGCCAGCAGACGGACAGTGGCATCCGCCAGAGTGCTGGAACTTGCAAAGCCCAAGCAAACTGTCGAGGGTTACTTTCCATGTAGAGAAGTAGAGTGGCCAATTAGTAAGAACACACTCAGAGCAATGGCATCGGAGAGAACCCACACTTTGGCCAAGCCAATTATACGAGAGACCATGGACCACGTGCAATTTAACCCTGACGCTTTTAGAGTTAGTGAAACAGCGAGAAAGGCTAACGCGTCTCAGAGGATCATGGAATTAGCACAACCCTTATCGCGTGGACACAAAAGATAGATGAGGGTCCAAAGGCATCTTGACTGAAGTTTGACTCCCTTTAAATGCGAGACGCGAAGTCCAAGCGAGGAAAGAATACAAGGAATCATCCACGTTCCTCCCACGTGTCACGCTGTAATTAATCGCGAAAGGCTACAGATTTTCTCAAAGGATTTTTTTGTAATTTTTGTGAATTAAATTCAAATTATTTATTTTAAGAAATAACCTCATAAATAGCATTCTGCTGTTCTACTAGCGAAAAAAAAAATTCTGTTCAAAGTGCAATTCTCTCTTTTTTTTCTGTTGAAAAAACAATTACCATGTTAAACTTGGTGTAGCTACCGAAAGTTTCAATGAATTTTCTACCTAGCTCTTTTGTTTATAAAGAAATGACAAAAACTGTTTCTTTGCAGTAATAAAAAAAAATCATCGTTTATGTGACGAGAGTTTTGGAATAAAGACGTCTTTTATTTTAAAAAAAATCATTTTGAGTAACAAAAGGTATCTTGTCTGGTAAATAAACTTTTGCTGGTTTGAGAACTTTTACTGAACTTGTTTGCTTTTATTGTTGTTCCCTTTTAGACTGTCCCTGCCCAGGGTCCCGCAGAGCTCGGTTGTTCAAATTGCGATTAAGGAGAGCGTTCACGTTCACTCAAAATTTTAGTTTTCAATGGAACAGTTCCCCAAATGATTTTTCCTCCTTCAGTCTTGAACTGACCAATGCCAAGCTGAAACTAAAATTTAGAGGGTAAAAAACGTGTAAAGAGAAAGGATCATAATCCAGCGTTAACCGGCTTTCGAAAAACCGAGCAAGCTGTATGAATGGGTAACACAAAAAAAGTAGGAGAGAGTTGTAAAGCTTTCAGCAGCTTCTTATCAGGAGAGAAAAAAGAGAGGGAGAGAAAGTACTTATGTCACTGGTGAAGCACTGGTAACCAGAAACATTGACGTAAAAAGTAATGGGATGGAAAAGTTTGTATCTGATGGAAATTCGAACTGAAAGTTGTGAAAACGATCAAATTAGGTTAATTACTAAACAAAGCTGATAAAACGTTACCTGGTGTCGTTTGCTGTAAATGGTGTTTTCTCGCAATCTGAGAGATCCGATCGCTTAAATTGCGAAGAAACACCCCACAAAGGCAGGATTAGACTGCACAACAGTCCCTTTTTTCTCTTAAAATGCGAATCGCCGGACACTAGGAGCCGAAACCGCGTATTTCGCGCGCAAGTCTCGCGCATCCGTGTGAACTGCCGAAGAATTATGAAATGATGACGACCATCGCAGTTTATGATATCAACTCTAGCAGCTGATAAAAGAACAACCTGAAAAGAAATTCAGGCTTGAACGAGATCAAATCCAGCTCCTAGTTGGCTTGATAGCTCAGTTGGTTAGAGCGCACCGGTATCGCAGAGGTCATCTCGTCTAAGCCCGAATTTTTTTTTCAGGTTCATTGATCATTAACTGCGATGGTCGTCATCTTTTCAAAAATACGACCGTTAACTAAGTTGTTTCATCATCACAATTTTCAGTAGTCAGTCTCAATTCTCCATACAAATTTTCCATTACGCTTGGACTTCCTGTGGTTAATGTTTTGTGTCGCGATACAGACAGTACTTTATGCGTACTTTGTGCATATATAACAAGTCGATGTTTTTTTCTGCACAAGAGCTGAATTGACCGCGTATGAAACATGTTGAGGCCTCTACGAAACTGCTTCAGACATTTTCCCTGACAGCTCCTTTTCCGTTTTACCACTCTTCAACTGTTAAATGTGAATCTTCACTTGTAACAAATTCAAACAGACAAGGAAGGAGAACAAAGGAGCACATCATTTCAGAAAGGAGGGCTTGAAATTAAACCAAATTCTCACCAGAATAAACAGTAGGGAGAATTTAATTGTAAACCTGGGAGGAGTTCTTGGATTTCAACAGTCGGATGACGAATGGATGTACAACAATAACTGATGAGTGGCTGCATGCAGTCATGAAGCAAGAGATCCGTAAACACAAAACCCAGCTGAATAACTACAAACCCTTCTTAAATAAAAATGGTGCTTGAGATTAAAAAAAAAAAAACTTATCGTACGCGTTTTACGTTTGCAATGAACGTTTCTGGGATGGAACTACAAACACTTTTAAGTAAGAAAAACAAATAAAAAACTACAAAGTAGGAATTGAACACGATTTATTTGTTGAGTTTCCTTTACAATAATAATAAACTGACATTGTAGTTGGAGAGAAAAAAGAAGGAATACAGGATTACCGATCAGTGAACCTGCGTTAATTATATATTATATTATGTACAAATTTGCTATCTTTAACCAACATTTTCAAGATATCCACTGAAGTCTTGTTTTGATCTTAGAAAAGCCTCGCATTTCCTTTTTAGCTGGTTGGGTGTATGTTGATAGTAATTTCTCTTGTCCCTCGCCATATCCTGTGCAAAAGAAAGTCAATCAAGACAAGCTACCCAGAAATCCTCATGTCCTTTCATTAAACAGCATACATGCTACACAGAAAAAGCCATACAATTCTCCTCCGGAAGGTGGCTGGGGGTTAGTTTCTAACAAAACTGTTGTGCTGCCTGAATGAACAGCAAAACCCCTTTGTTAAACTTAGTAGTCAAGCCACAGACACAAGATCTACCCAGAACTGGCCCAAGAAACCTGCCAGCAAAACATGACCTCAAGACTACAGGCACAGATTTGTACTACATGTACATCCATGTACATCCATGCACATGCACATGGTCAGTCATGGTTCTAATGAATTGTTTTTTCTTATACACAGGTGTGCATAATCATAGGATTAATGTCAGTAAACATTCTCTGTTTATCTTGGGGAGTAACACCACAGTAACAATTGCTTACTTTTCTTTCATTTCTTACTCAGCATCCATGGGGTTTTATCGTGGTAAATTTGTTCAAGTAAAAGGTTTACTCCAATATAATGGCTTTATATAACAACAGCTAACATAACAAGAATAAGCAGAAAATTTTCATAAGTGGCACAAAGAGAAACTGCTTACAAGTTGTACTAACAATACTATCTGACTTTGTGAATACTTGCTGTTGTTTACTTTTTTCACTCCTTGACACTGACAATCGAGCCACACTAACACATATATAGATAAACAAGTGCCCTGTTGTCATACGATATTCATATTTCTTTTACTTACCTTGTAGTTATTTCCATGAGCTTGAATAAGTTGCCACAAAAACTGTGCTTCGCCTGGGGAAATATGTCTTTCAATTTTGACCTCATCTGCTGCCATTTTTTCAAACTCTAGCAATCAAAGAAATTTTTTTTTCGGTTGTATTCACCTCCAATATTTTGATAAATGGAATAAGGTGCCAGTCATTATTACAAAACACCTATTATAGAGTGTAAATTACTTACCAAAGATGAGAGAATATACAGTGGATTAATACAATGTTGCTATCAGCAGAGCTATGATGTCTATTTGTGCTCAAGTAGCTTTGTGCTTTGTCTTAGCTATTATCACATGGGTTTTAGAAAGAAAAGAAAACAAGCAATACTCGTGTACAAGCTAAGCTGTAAATAACATGATTCCAAGGGAACTATAACAATGGTTGGGTATTTCTTATTTTCAGATTTAATTCTACGGCTAAGAAAATGGATGATTTGTGTAAGGGAACACCCAGCATCATAGATACCACCGCCAACACACATAGTAGAAATATGTTGCTTACAAAAACGTCATGAAGCCGAGAAGCTGTTCATATATGTCTGGAAGTTATTATAAACCTTTGCTAATGTGCCTCAAAACAGGCCATATTACCAAGTCAGAGACAAAAACATTTCCATAGTTAAGACTAACACAGGTGAAATCGAATAAAAAGTGGCTTTCATCATCCTCTGAATCTCTCATTTCAAGACATTCATTATGTAAATCAAAATTTCCACCACTGGGTAAACCACCCACTACACTTTCGTTTTCAACTTTGAAAATATGAAAGGGAGCCTTGATTCTATATTCTACTTACAAATTAACGTTTCAATGGTTTTCGTGATTTCTTGATGTTTTAGGTAAGTTAAGAGTTTTACAAATTTACCTTTAATCACAGCTGTTGGCTCTTTATCTACTTCCATTTCTTCAACTTCTTGACATTTTTGATTCTGCAGGAAATTCATTAAACATGTAAATAAAACATTTTGAAAACAAACATACATCACGTTAATTTAACTTTACGAGAAGGAATAGATGAGGGACATGATGGATATATTACACTGCTTTAACTGCATGTGGTTCTTAACCATGCATCATTTCTCAAAAGTTAGACCCCCTGAGTGATAAGTAGAAAAAATTAAGACTAAGGGAGAGCTAGCTCCGCTTAAGATGAGCTTGTTTTTGTAAGGGTGAGTTCACATGTATGTGTTATTTAAAAATAAATCATTATGTTTAGCATTAGCCTGTGGCAGTTTCAGAGGCTTAATGCACGCACAAATGCAAACATATTTTTCAGTAGTCATAAAAAATATTAATTTCTCAACTTTCCATTTACTTAGGAATGATGAGTACACTGTCCTATTGTCCTCCTGTCCTTTGCTGTAATCATGGCTGCTGATAACCAATCTGATTCCAGAATTTTGTTATAGTTTTGGTTCATTCTTTAAATTTCTGCATGTGAGTTCAGCCACAACAAAACAAACTCACCAACAGTAATGCCAACTACCTGCTAAACTTTTTCTACTCATCGCATTGACAGTAAGAACCAGACCTTAGTTTAGCCATAACCAAGGCCTTTTCCAACTCCTGCAAGAGTTATCATTTAAGTTTTGCTTCACTTTTGGTAAAGTATCCACACAGCTCCATACATAACCGGTAATTACATATTCAACTACTTTCATACTTTTTTCATAAACAAAAAACAATCGTGAACAGAATTTGCGTCAGTAAATGTACGCATAATAGATCCTTCCACGGTTTTTTCACCTTTTGACATGAACCAGTTAATGAAAATCCATCAACACAGCTTGAAAAAGCACCTTAAAATCAGTAAAGTTGCCTAGTTTGAGAGTGATAGGTTGAAAACTAATAAAGATATGACTCCGCAAAGTCGAAAAAATTTTATAGACGTTTATATGGTGCAGGGCAAGTTTGTGCCCCCCACCATGTAAACGTCTGTAAAATTTTGTGACTTTGCACAGCTATATCTTCGCTCATTACTGACATATCACTCTAAAACTCAGCAAGTTTACTATTTTTATGGTGCTCTTTGATAAATTTTCACTAACTGGTCCTTGTCAAAGGTTGGAAAAAACTGTGGAAGGGTCTACTGATGTATGGGGCTGTGCAGAAATTTTACCTTGCTTTTTATTGATGTAGGCCAGCTTTTGTGTTCTTTAAGTTTGTTGTGGGTGTCACAACAAGCTTTGTGGTGCGAAAAAATGTCATGCAAATTAGCTGGCTGCACATTCAATGTGCAGCCAGCTAATTTGCATGAGTAATTCAAAGCCAAGGTTTGACACCTCTCGGTCTTTTGAGGTGTTAGCTGAACACACTAGGAAATCAGGCAATTGCCCACAAAAAAGTAATTTAAGCTCCCCTAAACTGAAATGAAAGTAACTTTCTGGATGAACAAAGATACAACACTAACTAGTAAGTGCTTTGTCCATTTTACCATGAACTATGATTTTACTGAGCAAAAAACAGTCACACATCTTAAAAATGGTTCTCTTTTTAAAATTGTTCCTCAGCAGAACAAAACTAAAGTACAAGTAATATACTGTAATAAAAAAGTGGCACAAACATTAATTTACTAGCCTTTTTGGATTTCAGTCAGTCAAATAATATAAATGTTGGTAAACTCAAGAATACAATTGTGTAACTGGTAATATTGAATGGAATAAATTCTCCACCCCGCTACCTGTAAGACCGGGAAAAAGGTTTTCCAAAAATATGATTTTAGAGCAGTATTAATGTACATTGATTGTACACGAAAACCAGGCAATCGATTATCTTTTGTTTTGTTTTCCTTTTTTTCATTCAGAATCTTCCAGGTATATGCATGCTACATAAGGAAGACAGAATAAGCTATAAAGCGATGTTAGAGAATTCCGTTTCCAGATATACGCTACCCAAGGAAGACAGAATAAGCCAAAGAGCGATGCTAGAAATTCCGCTTCCAGGTATACGCTACCCAAGGAAGACAGAATAAGCCAAAGAGCGATGTTAGAAATTCCGCTTCCAGGTATACGCTACCCAAGGAAGGCAGAATAAGCTAAAGCGCGATGTTAGAAATTCCGCTTCCAGGTATACGCTACCCAAGGAAGGCAGAATAAGCCAAAGAGCGATGTTAGAAATTCCGCTTCCAGGTATACGCTACCCAAGGAAGACATGCAGAATAAGCTAAAGCGCGATGTTAGAAATTCCGCTTCCAGGTATACGCTACCCAAGGAAGGCAGAATAAGCTAAAGAGCGATGTTAGAAATTCCGCTTCCAGGTATACGCTACCCAAGGAAGGCAGAATAAGCCAAAG
>Ga0126336_10000353_pt1 | contig 17514 bp, 8 predicted proteins | sample SidCmetagenome_FD_92530 | JGI IMG/M metagenome (GOLD analysis project Ga0126336, IMG submission 92530) | Coral microbial communities from El Islote,Puerto Morelos, Mexico - Siderastrea C C metagenome | ecosystem: Host-associated > Invertebrates > Cnidaria > Coral | place: El Islote,Puerto... | reverse complement strand
CGCGGTTTGGGGCCCGCAAAAAGGGGGGGGGGGAAAACAAATTGAAATCCGGAACGATCTTTTAACCCCCCCCCCCCCCCCCACCTTGCCCATGGCAGGATTAAGGATCATGGGTTTGGTGACCTATGGATGTGCCAGACAGCAGTAAGGTAAGCAAACATTTACTGGCTAAATTTTTTTAAAGCCAACCCCATACCGCGTAGTGTGCAGGGAGAGCAAAGTGTCTCTGAAATCTCATATTTACTGGTAAAAGGGCACAAAACAGTTGGGAAAACAGTAAACTTTTCATTGACGATTCATTGTCCGGCCGGTAGATTCACTTGTCATTGACTGATATCAGGTTCTCTAGGCTTTCAGTATTCATCCGGGATGAAACCAGTTGAACTGTCCATGTTTCTAAAATTTCCCGTATTTTTCCGGTTAATAATTTGGATGTACTATTTGTAATTGCAAGATATGTATGTTAAATTGACAATATTGTCCAGTCCTGACCCAGGGCACACTTGCAGTCGGAAGGTTTCTACATCAAACCATAACAGAAGAGCATTCCCTCGTTGTTGAGAAAAATACCTTGCGAGCAGGCTCACTCAGAGTTATTTCGATATTTCCGCGAGCGCGAGAACAACGATTTGCGAGCCAGCGAGAAGAATGGGGCGAGCTCGCCCCTTCTTCTGTCGGCCCGCCCAAAATCGTGACTCCGCCGCCAACTCATCTTCTCGCAGTTTACTGGTAAAGGAGGGCGATATGTTTTACCTGATTTACCCATACCGCTGTTTCAGCCCGGGGGAAGCAGTGTAGGGGGTGGGTGCGCTCATATACCTTATACACCCCGGATATCTTATCACGCTAAGACGCGCGCGTGATGCGATGCTGACATAGCGTTGTATGGATTGTTTACCGTTCGACACTTTGCGCTGGTTTCTTGTTTTGATTGTCTGAATACCTCTAGTAATTTCTACGGAATCAGTACAGACTACTAAAACAAGATTATAAGTGACCTTGGGTGGCATATGAATACAAACGAACTGATATTCAATAATCTGGTTACGTTATTTGAATATCTGTGTGAATTAGGAGGAGGATGATAAATGCCTCAATTACAATACTTGCAATGGATTTTATTTTGGGGACATACAGTACCGGTTTTCATTTTTATTTGTCAGTTCCTTAAATGCTGTACTTCAAAGCAGAATGACTTAACGACAACAACTTTTCGATCACAAATCGAGTTATGAATAAACTCCAAACATCTGGGCCCTCCACTGAAGTCTTTTAACATGGCACCACATGGTTTATACAAAATACCTCAAATCCACAAAGGAACCAGACATCTTTGGTACAAACAAAGTGGATTGAACTCATTGTGAATTCGATCTTAGAGGGGAGTCAAGAGCGATTTCCGCCTCGGTCATAATCCCGACCAATCAGCGTAGAGGAAAGCTTATTGAAATTGTTATTTACGTATCAACCCATCAGACAACTATAGACGCGCCAATGCGTCTAGACAGGCACGTGATACAGATCAGCCAATCAGGTTGTGTTTCTATTGCTGGTAGGTCGGCGCTCAGTTACCGTTGTTGCAATGGTTGAGAGAGGAATTAGTTGATGTGAATCTGCCAGCTTTTTACATGCTGTCTAGACGGTATAGTTTGCGACGTGAGCAGCAACCTTCATTGCTTTCTCCGCTTTCGAGAACACGCAATTCTCGCAGATCGGCTGGATGTGATCGCTAAGAACAAATGTTATATGTTCAAGTTGTTCAGATTTGTAAGCAAACTGTCCCTACTCGAGAAATACTCGGTTCTTCCGAGCCGCAAGGATTTTTCGCCCGACGAAAGTGCTGAACTGAAGGCAGTTACTCATTCGATCCTGAAGCGACTAAAAGAAAGGGACTTCTCTGCTCTAGTAAGAGCATTGGAGACGCAAGGTGGCTGCGAAACTCCTTGCATATTCTTCCAAACACAGGAGAGACTTGGTAAACTAGTGGTCGTTGAACCACAAGTTGTTTTGTTCCGAATATTTCGCCTACCGCAAATTCGAAGCTCGAGCGAACTCAAGCATAACGCTTCTTGTTCATCTTGTAATGGCGTCGACAAGAAAGTGTGCATTAATCCGTTCCATTACAGCGCTGTAATGAACACAGGTTAGTTCTTCACCATAAATTAGAAATCTTGCTCCGCAAAGCGACTCTTATATCAGTGTTTGTGTACGAGCTAGCCTTTAGAATGCCTTTTGCATCTCATTTGCATTCGAGACGATTCCTTTTCGCTTTCTCGTTGCGATTGATTTCTGATTTGTTTCGTTTGTTTCTTTGAAGGGCCGATTGGTGCGATTTACACAACACTTCCCAGCGCCTTGGAGGGAGAAAACGACGAAAGCTCAGGTATTTTACATTGATCTGAAACTCTGGTGTTAACAGAGTTTTATGTCTGCGCGGTTTCCAGACATGCCTGTCTGCTTTCCTCACATAATATTCTTTTTATTTTGCAGGGTTTATAAGCAACCTGACGCAGTCCACAGATTGCCCATTAGAAAGCAAATCGTCTTACACACAGACTTCTTCGCAAACCACAGGTAGGAGAATTGAAATACCTTTCTGTGATCTTTTGCCGTGTATTGTTGTGTTAGATTTCAACTGTTTCATTCGACCGGGGTCCGAATCCTTTATTTCCAGACCAACGTAACTTACTCCACCGATAAGCTCAACTCTTTATCGAACCTAAGGGTTGCGGGCTTTTGCGCGACGCGATCTTTTGTATGCCTGAACTAAACTTATTTTGATCGGTTTTACAGAAGCAGACTACCATTTTGCCGCGAGCAAAGATTGGACTAAACCTTGGTGTTCAGTAGCTTACTGGGAACAGAATGAAAGAATTGGACCCTCATTCGAAGGTACATCAGATGTTATCAATGTATTTGAGTGGCTACCGGAGCCTAGTGGATTTTGCTTGGCGGAATTGAACCGGCGGAGCGATGTATCAGAGGGAATAAACAAAGTGCGATCGCAAATCGGCTATGGTTTGCAGTTGACACGCGAATTCGACGGAATATGGATTTATAATCGAAGCAATTTTGCTTTATTTGCAAATGGCCCAACACTGACTTACTCGAATGAAAACAGTCCTGGTGGAAAAATAAGACATAACATTGTCGTGCATAAAGTTCCACCCGGCTATTCACTCAAGGTTTACGATTACAAACTCTCAGCTCAAGTATGTCAGGCCGTGGATAGTGCTGGAGTGCGATGTTATCATCCCAACTCGGTGAGGATAAGTTTCAAGAAAGGCTGGGGTGCAACTTCATCGTCAAATAAGTACCGCAGACCACTGGTAACATCTTGTCCGTGTTGGGTCGAAATCCATCTGTTTGTCTCGCGGTAGCGCGCGAGTACGCGAAGGCATTTCGAGATCCGGTTATAAAAGACGATTTGTTCAAATGCTTTCATGGCGTTTCTCGTCGGTCGATCGCGTCCAGTATTCCACAGAGTTATTAGTCACACAAGTATGATACCGACATAGATTATATTATGTATATTGTATATAGGAAATTGACTGGACGAAAATATAATTTAAGGTACTAAGAGCACGGACATAGTCCGAGAACATTCCAAATTTGGTCACCAAATACATATAGATAGATTTCTCTCCACAGGAGAAAATAATCCTTTGTACAGCTTTATTGTTGTATAATGTTGTTACGCGAGTGAGAAATACACTAAAAATGAATATATTATATTTTCAATGATGAGTCTTCTTATGATTGAGGTTTGCATGAATTCACTGAAGTGTCTTGGCATCCGGTATGAGGTGTTGAGTTCATATTTGAGGTGAAATCTGCCATCTATTACGGCTGGCAGTCATCTGAGTCAATGTACCGTTCCGATTGAAAGAATAGCTTATTTCTGCATTAATGTTTCGCTTTTCGAACAATATGAAACTCTTAAGCCAGCTATGAGTTAATTGAGGCGTTCAAAACTTTTCAGACAGTGCTCTTATCGAAGTGATTAATGCCCAGGACTGGGCTGACATAGCTAAGCTATATATATTCATAGTTATCTGCTTGAAACCACTTTGTGTACATTACGGCCGATAAATCATGCGACATTGACCGAGTGTCATCCATTTATGGAATAAGACTTTAACCCGGGCACGCGCTCAACCTCAGTTGTCTCAATTTTACTTGAGAAAAAATTTGGACCAAAGGCCAAAACGCAAACACTAATCTGCGCTGAGCAAGTGTCTGTCCGCTACTAAGCGACCTAATCTTTTACTATGATATTGCGTTTCAATTTTGACTGGGTTATACAATAGCCTGCGTTGTAAACGTAAATGCACGTGTTTTGATCGTAATAACATACACGCCGCATTACCCCTTAGTTTCTTTCGTGCTGCACCAATGAAAATAAAAATCACGGATGAAATTTAAAAAAAGAGAGGGAGAAAGAAAAAAATCGTAACATTGAACACATCAATGACAAAGTTTAAGCGTGTTTTCAGCATGCAAATATAAATAGTTTACGCATTGAATCATGATTTGTCTGTCTAGCTGCTAGTGCTACATGCACGAAAACACGGATATAGCGATGATTTATGCAGGCATTTTCTATTGACAATTTAAACAGTTTTTCTGTTTTTGTGAACTGTCGTTAAGAGATGTCGGGAACACATGCAAATTATAGGGGCGGCCTTGTGGGAGAATAATTTTCAGACATCACAAAATTAGATCCTTAGATATTGAAACAGAATAGAACAGCTGTTGTTTGCTTGGAAAGAAGGACCAGTAATGAATAACATGGTGGACTATGGCCAAAAAACTCTTCTTTGCTGTGAAAAATATTTGAAAACTTGTCACAATCAGGTGTTTCACTTTCGTGCGTATTTAATAGGCACGCAGTGCGTGCAAGGAAACATTTCAATTTGAGACACACCAAATATAATTTCGTAAATGACTCGAGGGAATCTCTTTACGTAATTAGTTCTGTCTGTAGTCTTCATTTACCATACAGCTATCTTTGTAAATACTTTTTATTTCTGAGAAATTCAGATCAAAACCTTAAGAGCAGTATAACATGTCCAAATTATTCAATTTCTTGCTGCTGAACTTTGCCCTTTTTAAATTTGCTAGTCGTAAAAAGCGAAAATGAACTTGATTGGTGTGGTGGCGAAGAATATATGGCTAGAATTCAACGTAGACACTTGAAGCATTAAAAAGGGATAACATATAGCGAGATCGGGGAGAAAATTGTCATTTGAAGCATAAATTGCATACCAATATTGAAATATTGAATTAAGTCGCGAGTTGGAGGGTTGATATGAGGCTTATAAACTCCTGATTGTAAAATACTAAGCTGTGAAACCAAAACTGCAAAGTAAAGCGGAAATTACTACCCCGAATTTAAATACGATCTAGACATTTTACATAATGGCCAATTTTAGCGCAAATGTTCCATGGTTGATAAATTCAGAATTCACTTGTTAGCTGTTGTGGTGTTTTTCACGTAAGTTGAATAATCCACTGAAAAAGTTTTCGAGACATAAATAATCGCATGCAGTAACTGAGTAGATGGGCTAAGCTGCCTTTCCGTATAAACTTTAAATTTTAGACAATAAAGTTATTCATGAGAGGTGGCCGCATGCATCGATCGACAGATCCTACCGGCTGCACGCGCCGCCGAAATAAACCTAACTGAAAATAGTGACAGTTCAAATTTTTGCTTCCGAATCAAATTAGACTCGCTGAAGTTACATGATTGAACCAAATAAAATTGGTCGTTTTATATGGAATAATAAAATCACCCGGAAAAGAATTATGTTTTGAAGGATAAACGTAAAGAACATTTCGAAGTGTAAATCTGTTGTTTTTAAAGTTAATGATGTTTGGCTTTTTCATTTCGTTTAATTTGAAACGGACAGTCTCTGCAGTCGGTTCGGATTCTGTGTTAATTCTGTCCCGTCTGGCTTTTTTTAGTCGCTTTTCACGAACATTTATATTGAGTAAAACACGTGTAATTTTAAAGTAAGTTTTGTTTTCTGCGCCCACGGAAGGTGACAGGATTCTCAAGTAGGCGGGAAAATTCATATTACGAGACAGAAGAAGGCAAAATTGAGCTATAAACATTCATGATTTGTCAGTCAGTCGTTCCGTGCTTCAAAGTTTTCAGACAATGGGGGGAGTCATTCATATTTAAATTACGGGCAGCTGAGTCTGACCGGAACAAAAGAAATGACAATTTCGCTGTCCACATGTGCACGCCAAACAAGAAAGGGAAAAAATCGACAAAAACACGTCAATTAGGTAAACGCATATGAAAACGTTTTGTGTTGATATGGATGAAATGGCCGACGGATAACGGTGTTGTCGGGGATTATGTTCAAGTGAATGATCAGTAAAGTGACTATTCATGCACGCAGCGCATGTTTTGTTATTATTCCGGCGACGTGTGGTAGCGAGATACGCCAACAGTTGCAGGTATTTATCCACGCAACGTAAATTCTGTCTGGTATGAACAAACGGAACACTTGGTTTGAATTGAAAGCCAAGGTTGATGTATTCTACGAAGATAGATTGGTTTGTCCGTTGCTCAATATTTATACTTCCTGTGGTATATTGTTCACGAGTTTCAAGTCAGCTTCAGCATTTTATGGTTCAGTTAGTAAACGCTAGACTGGCAAGCTGTCACTGCGCAAGCAAATTAACCACGTAAAATTTTTCACATTTTTGAGACGTTTTTGTTCTTTACTCTTGCTTTAACAATGATTAACATACGTTTTCAGTTCTAGTTTTTAAGCAAAGACGAATACTTGACATTTCTGGCACCTTTTGAATCAAGCCTTAATTAAGTGGGTGTGGAAACAGTACAAAATAGGGCTGAGTTTGTAGATAGGATAAAGTGCTCGTACCGAAGAAAAGTTAGTTATGGAGATCAGAAAGTTTTCACGGTGGAAACTCGAAGGTGCTCGGTTAGAATGGAAATATTTCGGAAGGTATCGTGGACATTCTCCTACAATGACTGTAATAATGACGGAGTATTTCCATTTCTGTACCGCACGCTAAAACCACACTTGCAACACGCGCGACAAAACCTCGTGGCGGAACTGTCGGGAAGAAAGACACAACTGCTTCCGGCGGTTCCCAAACACGCCAAAACTCTACTCCAATTTAAACTTGTAGAGGGGGGACTACCTTCCTTAAACTTTATCCAGTGGAAATTGCCAATTTAGACCACCCGAGCTAGGCTCGTTAGATTGAACGAGGCGCACATGAGGATCTTACTCAGTTACGCGTTGGTAAACATATACTTGTGTATCTTCATTCCTTTCCGTTTTCTTCATTTGAAAACTGTTCATTTCCATTACATTTTCAGTTCCTCATCGAAGATTCCTGGCAGTAAACAACGACGTTCTACTGAAATGTAACCATTGAAATGAATACTCGGTGTTTCCGCGCACTGTTGCACAAGGTGGCTCACTAGATAAAAGTTTCACAAAAGAAATTTGTCGACCGGTACTTTTTTACGGTGCTGTTTATTGTGTTGTAAAGGGTAGTTTTAACTTTTGAGTCTGTGGATAAAGTCCTGAGGTTAAATTGGTGTCAGACTAAAGCTGAATTCGTAATTTTTGTCTTCATTTTCTCGGTCTGTACGCTGGAGGGATATCAGCAATGGAGATTCGCTGGGTTACATCATATAAAATGCTATACATTTCACGTTTTAATAGCGAAATCCTGGTGTGAAACGGGGCGACAAAGTATATAGCATGTTTCAGTCGGACTATATATATATTATAATTGCATTTTTACAAACAATTCAAAAAAGCGATAATTTGTAATATATGGAATCGCAAAACGGCTAACTTGCATGTTATGGTGCCGAGAAACTGTTCTGCAATTTGTTTCGTAAAGCAGGCCTGATCGAAGAATTCTTTCTCTTTCTCCGATAATATCGGGTCTACGGTCATGATTCAGCGTCTTCACCCTTGTATTTTTTTTAGAAGCAGTTCTATTAGCAAAGAATTAGATGCATATTCCGTTCAGCCAATAATTTTAGTCTGTTCATTTACCAATAGAGTCGCAGCACGCATTCGTTATAAACTATAGTACAACGCTAAATTTTGGCGTGCTCCCATTGGTCGAAATGGATCACGTGACGCGATAGTGTCTCTCCTCAGCGGGCTCCTATCAGCGCATAGTGCCCGTTTTGGTAATTTTGTACAATAACAACAATAGAGTTCTTCTGTCTCAGGCCCTATGTGTGACAGGTTCCCTCGGAAATCTGATGTTTAAACTTAATAGAAGCCCTCGAACTACGTTCTTGGGCTAATATTTGTTGTGAACATCAAATTTCCTCGGGCAACCTATCACACGATAGTGCCTTCGACAGAAGAACTCTATTGTTTAAATAGGGAATGTAGGAGTGTTTTGAATGACAAGTTCACATTGCAAGTGATAAACTTAACCACTCGGAAAGCGGAATCGGCCCCATTGTATAAACAGCCTTAGGTTTAAATCCGTTCGTTGTCCTAGTGTTAAACTCATAACTTATTTAAAGTTCACCCTATGATACAGAGTGCAAGGATAAGTGTTCACCTTCTAAAGGTCAAACTACCTTTTTTGGAAAAGTTTGCATTCTGAAGCGTTTGCACTACAGAGGAACCACACGTTTACACTATATTGACATTGGTAACGAGTTTGAAAACCAGAGGTTCAGTAAGGAATTGGAAGAAGCCAACCTCGTTCCCAGGGTCTCTCTTGAGAACGAGGTTGGGATATGAGCTAAAAATCTGTTTACAATGCAAAATGCTTTGGATACTCTAGTAACTCTGGTATAAGGTTGCTCCGTAGTACTTGTGTTGTACAATTTTAAAACGCCAAACTTTTTTCATGAAAGGATTCTCTGATCATATGCGCTAAGGTGGAAGGTGTCAACGCTAATTCTGACACTGTCTTCCCGATTTTGGGGAAAACTGTCTTTTGACAACCCATATAAGTAAAAGACAAACAGTTATTTCGTCTGATGGAGAAAACCTAACTGGTTTGGCATCTCGGCTGGTGTACTCCAAGGGGATACGACCGCACCATACCAGTTTTATTTTGTCAAGGTCACCACAGCTACATTTCGCTAGATTTCGTCTTACATTATGTTAGTTTTCCTTTAGATATTATCAGTTATATGTTTTGGTCACGTCTTCACTGTTAATTTCGCTCGGATCCCTCGCGCTTCATAGCTGAGTCATTTCAATATTATAAATTGGACATTCACAGGCCGGGCTGTTGTATACATTGTCGAGTCCTTTTATGCAAACTACAATTGTGGTCGTAAGTCTCGGGACACTTTTTTCAATTCACGCTCCTTTAGCGTCATGTAGAAATATGCTTGCACTACCCCCCTCCCCCCCTAACAATTGTTTGGGGGGACATACACAGGTAACATAGTTGTTTAAGACTGCTAATTACAGCGAAGTTAACATTTCCTTATTTCCCCTTGAAATATAACCAAATGTCCCAAGGTCTAGTGACCAGCATTGTAGTTCGCGTACTCACTTGCAGTTGAATTTTCTTGGCGAATCAGTTCTTGCCCGCTCTCGTCGCACTTTGTATTCCTTTATGAATAAAAGACAAGAATCAAGACTAGGAAAACGCCATACTTTATTGACTCGGTTACATTATCATTGCTCCTATGATTATGCACTGAAGAAAGCAGACTGGGACTCATACTGAAAAGAGGCAGAGAAACCTTAACTTCCGGGAAGCGGGAATCTCGGTTGGCCCTGCAACCCTGGCCAACCCATTCCCATCTTATTGGGCAACACCCTAATCAAATTCTGAGAAGTCTACCAGTGGGGCATTGAAACGGAAGTGCCTCCCCCAGGCATACTCATTCTATCTGGGTATGAGACTATTCGCTAGATCGTAAGTGATGATCGAGACATCCTTTCAAGCGAAGCGAGCCCACAAAAAGTCGTCTGTTCATTCAGACTGATATTAATGTATCAGTGTCTGTAATGGTTTTAAGGACAGATTTTTTGCGAAGGAATGTGCTTCATCACTGTAGCTATCTGAGTAACGGATTACAAATTTAAAAAGATTCTTTTGATGGGATTATAAGCCGTCCAAGTAAAAAGTCCGCTTTAAGCCACTCATCGGTTCAATAATCCTGAAATATAATTTGTACCAAGCTAAAACGCGCCAAGTATTTGAAATTCAATACAGTCTACTACACCAAGACACAAAAAAACATGTTATTACCAAAAGCGTTTTTTGTTGTTAAATTAGGGAAATGTCAAGCTATATTTAATGATTTCTTTCAACAAAACGGAATTATTTTTTAAATCCCCGGCAAAACGAACCTCAAAACAATATTTTTCTTAGTTGGAAAACGCGGAAAGAGGTGATATAGTAAATGGTAAGTAACAGTGATGAAGGATGGTTGAGATGCCATTACAAGCAGAGAGCTTGCGCAGCTTCGAAAAACTGGGGGGGATTTCGTTAGAAGCCTGGGGACAAAGCGCCTTTGAATTCGCTCACTGCTTCAGTATTCTACATGTACAGAGGGATCTTATTTTCGAAGTGAGGAGTTAAGTGATCGTCTTATCAGCCTCATCGTCCCAAACGTTTAGACACGAAGCCAACAAGATGCCTTTCATTTACAGACCCAGACAATCCTACGCAAAAGACCTATTACGAAATTCCGTAATTGAATAATTCAATAAAGTCAAATCTCTCCAATAGACAGTTCAAAGGTTATCCAAAGTTAAGAAAATAGTTAAAACAGAAACAAGATGTTGAAGAGGTTTTTGTATAATATGGATTCAGTCACGCTTGTATGTATGCATGTATGCATGTAATTCATAAAACACCCCTTTCGCAGTTAGCAGGCCTTCGACTTCTAATGTAATTAGTGTCAAATTTAAATTAAAATAATAAAAAGAAGATGAACACTACCGACAACAAAGTACTGCTCGATTGTTTTCATTTTGGTGTGCTTGTGTGGGGCAAAGCTATACAGGAGGAAGGGGGGTACCAGCACGAAAGGGTGTCTTTTTTACTCTCGCAGCATACCTTGGGGACACAAAATCTGTAATTTTATTGCTTTTTGCTTATCTTTGAAGCAGAAGAAAAGGCTGCACTTGACATTCCAGCTGGTGTATGGAAAGGACACCCCTGGGCATTTTGATTTATTTAGTGTACGAAAAAGTAAGGATTCGAGGACTGGATTCATGAAGCCCTCCTAAGATAAGAATTGTCCTATGTATATTGTTGGAAAACAAAGCCTATTGTTAGGAAACAATACTTAAGATTCATCTTTGGCTTGGGACAGCTTTGTGAATCTTGCCCTCGCGAGTCTCTGAAACTGATCATTCGAGTTCCCTCGCGGGAATGCATGGAGCACTCAGTAGGAATGGACCACTCAGACCGGCAGGCAGTCAAACGTTTGAACCGCCTCGTCTGACAGCACAATAAAAAGCACCGGAGGAAATAACTGCTCCATAGCTTTCATATTTGGCCACTGAACGCTCAGCACGTCTTAAGGTGGAACAAATTTGTACAAAATAATAAACGGCACTGCAGCCAAAAGTACTCTTGCAATGTCTGATCTTTATTTGCCTTACATTCTTTACATCATCTTTTTACATGTTTATCAGAAAACAAATTATATAAGGCCCCAACAGCTTTCATTTAAGCATTCTGAAATACTACATTTTCCAAAATTTTCACCCACAGACTGACAAGATACCTCGGGATTTTCTCCACAAGATATAATCAGATTGGAATTGTCTAACATATCATGTCCTCTTACATTACGAACTAAATTGAAAGCACTGTCAAGAAAACAAGTGATGAGCTTAGGGTAAAGGCCCGGGAGGGGAATGCCAAGTGAAAGGTTCGTGGATGCTCGTAGCTTCCTTTAGAGGTGTAAATTACGGAGTTTGGAATCACCTAGGTTGTTCAGAATGAAACACCAATACTTTTAGTCATCAAAGTATTGTTTAGTGTAACACGCGAAGATATAAATAAAAACGACTGTCATACTGTGTTGGTGGAATACACCGAGCAAGCATGAAATCTTTAAAATTTCTTGCCAAGAGTTTATTTTAGGGGTCAACTTTAGCTGGAACCACCCCCAAACTAGCCCCCTGCCCCTTTGTCCTACGAAAATGCTGAAAATTTGCTCCACTAAATGATAAAAAAATTGCACACGGATAATGGAAAAAATTGTTAATACTGACGAAACGTTGCTCACAACTACATCTTCCCGCTCGTCTAGCGCTCCCCTTGCCATGGTTTCGCAGTTCAAAATGGCGGCCAAGTGACTTTGGAAAGTGGAATATCCTGAAAATGTGGAACTGATTAGCTCCAGTTGTTTGCTGGCGGAAACCGTACGCGTCAGTTCACATTTAATGTTTCACGTTCCTTTTTTATGCAAAGGCAGTCTTAATCAGAAGTGAAAACTGTCATTTGTGTCGAAGAAATTCACAATTCCCCAAAAAATAACTCTTGTCCGTAGAAAATTACTCGAGGTTGCCAATCTCGTTCCCAGGGCTTTTCCCTGGTTGCTTATTCCACAAAAAGTTGCTCCATCCTTTAAAAGTTACCGAAAGCGTGCTGGGTACAAAGGCAAATGCCTACCAGCCAGCCGCCATATCCTTAAAATCCTGAAGTAATACGGAGGGTCCTTAAGTTAGATTTTTGCAACCTTAGCTCGGTCATGTGCCATACAGTGTGCACGTGTTATTCAAGATGCATTGGCGCATGCAGCTTTTACTGAAAACGTACGTACTTATCAAGTGGGTGCTTTCGTCCAACCAAGTTAAATTCAGTTGATCAGATCAGTTGAAGCTCCTCTCATTGCACTCGATACTATTATTTCAAAGACCCTGTTATAAAGAAGGTGGAGGTTGCTATTTTGGGGACTTACTCGCAGACATTATATTCTCAAATTCACTCTCAGCTAGACCGCAGACACTCCTGCCGCAGATATACCGCCGCTTCGGAAGTTGGGGATCGCTATTTTGGACGTTTATGTGGAGACGTCGACAATTGTTTATTCTTTCTGCCTTTGATGGTGTACGATTTCCCCCTAAGAAATAAATGTCAAGTAAACAAGATACCTCAGCTTTGGCTGTGGAAAGTTGAGTTGGCAGCTAAACAGAACACCACGAAAAACCTACTGATTACGTAGTCTACTTCAGTCTTTTTTTATAATGAATGAAACAAGGCTTTGTCCCCAAGATCGTTATATTAAATTTAAGTCTTGGCTTTAGTCGACATATCGAATGTAGAGACTAGGGACAAATCATGTTTTGATATAAAGTAATTTTTGTCGTCCCGACAGTCAATATTTTCCTTTCGCCGGTGTTCGATTTTGACCACGTCGGCACTCTTCCGCGGTTTCTTTAGTATTTCCGTAAGTTTTTGGTTTTCTGTTTTAAACCATTTAAAGGTTTCGTTGGGTTTTAATATTACTTGGTATGAATGATCGCTCGCTATAACGTGTCCTACTTCTTCAACAAAGCTCTTCCACATTCCACAGTGGTTAACTGGGAAGAATGTACGTCGGAATCGCCCAGGATTTACTTACTCTTCTTTTTATTGTAAAGTGCTGGCGCCTTCAAATGTCGCGCATTAATGCACCATTTGAAGACCTCTGAGTAACAAATAAAAAGGCAAAACCAAATGCATTAAAAATGATATGCAGAAGACACTATGTGCCTTCTAATATAGAAACCAGAATGAATTAAATAGTTCTCGAGGATTCAGTCAGATCAGTTTATCAGTTCACTCAATTTAATTCAGATCTTCAACTGGTTTGTCTGCAGAGAATTATACGCGTCTCCTAGAAGACACAAACAAGACATGCTTTTCTCTGCTTTATACTCTGATAAAGCATGTTTTTTGGCTAATCAGAAGGCGCCCAACTTTCAATCTATACCATTTACAGTGATTCAAATCTAACCGGGGAGAGTCTTTGGGAGTGTTAATCTCGTACCCAGAGCCTTTCCGTCGGTGGAACCTGGTGAGACGGACCCTGGGAACCAGACGGCAGGCTTATCCTGTTCTGTAGACCGTGTTTTACCACAAGGAAAAGCGTGCAAGGAAGGGTAGGGCCTGTTGTCGCCTCCTATTACAACCAGTTTGCCAAATTTCGGAGTTAGAGCTGCATATGGTATGAGTTTGTTGTTGGTTCACGTCCTCACTTCGAGGGTCTTTCCGGTTTATCCAGTTTTGCTCCCTCCACAAAAACCAACATTTCTTACGCCAGTATTGTACGACCTGGATTCCGGTCACCACACGCTCGCTTGTCGTTCCACTACTTTCGAAGTGTAAACCTCGTTAATTGACGGCTTAATTTATTACCTTTGTTCCAAGTCACTCGCGTTTATCTAATACAAGCATTAAAATTATAAAATTGAAAATCTGGTGACGGAATTCGCGGCTAAGATCAAAATGGTGCCAAGGTGGGAAAGTTAGCCCACTACAACGATTACACAGCAGTTGGCACTTCGTGCTCCCAGCGCTCCACGCGCGTTTTCCACGCGCGTTTTCCACGCGCGTTTTCCACGCGCGTTTTCCACGCGCGTTTGTAACGTGTCAAGCGTTCTACCTCATCAACCAATGCCTTAGGTGTTATTTATTCAAGGAGTTACATGTTTATCTACACCCATTCAATGATCAATCCAAAAGAATAGCTGACAAATTGTTACTTTAAATAACTTTGATATTTATTATCTGCATATATACTGTGCAAAATTTATTTAAAACCCTTTCGTTATAAATTAGGACCCAAACAACCCGTGTTGGATCGTACATTAATACCTTTGTAACGATTAAGTATATATGCTTTTATATTTAACCTAAAATTAACCCTTCCGCTTATCGAGCCCAACCATACATCAAGCATCGGCTGTAACGTTTTAAGTCTGTGGATGAAATCCTGTTTGACCACTTAAACGGAAGGAATTCAAAGGAACCAATGTCCAGTAATGGTTGTTACTGAAGAATTTTTAAAATGTATTTAACTACGAAATTCCGCTCTCTTGGAAGCAACAAAAGTTGATGTAGGTTGGTTTCTAGCTTCTCCACAAGCAGTGAAGATCACTTTGTGCCAATAAATGCAGCTATTCCCTGTACAGACAAGCAAAATTACAATTTAGGGAATATCGTCCCTATATAATATTCTTGACGCAAACTTTGTTTTGAAATGTACTCTCACATAAAAAGCCATATATGGCGTCCAATGATAACACTAAAAACCGGTCTCAAGCTTGTGAGCTTGCTAAATTCCACAACTGCTTCACGAATAAGCAGCTTGATTTATTTTCTCAAACGAGTGATTATCCTGTTAAGTAAACAAAGCGGCTCCTACTGAAGTGCAAAAAGCGGCTAATGCCCCGGCGAATTCTTCCTTATCCTGTAAGCTCTGCGTGAGCTGTCTGAAGCTTTAACGCTAATCTGGCTGTGCAGCGACTTGCCTGGCTCTTTCCGTGCTTAGCTTCAAACTATTCAACCACACCTCCAGTTTGTTACAAAACAGGAATCCTTTCGTCAAAAACACTCGTAAAAATACAACTTCCTCTGTTTTCGGAAATTATCGCGCGACCATGCAAACCCCACATTTGACCTTCGTTCTTATCACTATAATTTACTTGTTTTGGAGAATTTGTTTGGCTACCGGCAGAAATTATGTTCTTACTTTGGTTCCCGTTTGCTCAATTCCACGAAATCCTCTAACCCTTACTGCAAAGATCGTTTTTTCTTTAACAGTTTACCAGATTCACAACTAATTCATTGATTTGCCTGATGTCACTTAACCCGAGTTTGCAACGGTTACATAATTATAGCTAAGTTCTGGTTGTCATAAGAAAAGTGTTTGTTATAAGCTTTTGAATGAATATAACCAAAGAAAAGACACGACAAAGAGCTTCAGATCTACCCAAGAAATCACTATTAAATGAACGTCATAATCAGTCGGCATTTCTAGTTTTCGGAGCATACAATGAAACAACTAGTTTTGTTGTTACTATATGTAAAATATTTTGGCTACGTTTATTACGCTGCTAATTAACAAATGAAACCTTTCCGTTCGTAACGAGCCCTTTAAAGTAAAGTGCGTATTCACAGTTTTTAAAACGTTTTATCGAAGCGCGAAGCTAAAGTAAGAGGCGAAAAAGGCCCGTCAAGTCAATCATGCGTGAATGCCACATAACTGTATGGCTGCGACAACTCAAAAAATTATTTAACGAAAAAGGTCCTTCCAAGAGTACAAGAGTTGTCTGTGAATACGACGCGATTGAAGATTGTTTCCTTCATCAAATGGACCTGAGGCAATACCTGAATTTTAAGAACGTTCCCGAAGGCACTAAACAAGAAAATCAATACTGCGGTCGATAAAAGTACTTATTTTACAGTACACTGTACAAGCCCACTGTAAAAGCCCTTCGGTCAAACGAAAGCGATTTCGTTTCATCCAACATTGGTGAAAACTGATTTGCTGCATTAATGTTTGATGGTAATCAAACTTTGCTCACGACTGTTCAACATCATTCAATCTAAGGGTGGATAAACGCGCTCAACATTGCAAATTTGAACAGTGTTGAATGGAAATGTTGAATCCGTTTGGCCGGCGCCTTATTTGACAACTTCTCTACTAGTTTGATATAAGCCAATCGCCTATAAGTAAAAAACCAATCAAAGCCGGCGTACGATTGTTTGTATCCAGGGGCTGTCTATATTGAATAAGAGTTGTTAGTGCATGTTGTACTAGTTTTATGAATAAATACCAGAGCTCAGTGCTAAATAGCTTCTAGTGTGGTCCAGAAAACACTTCTTAGAACAATTTGTGAAATGCGCCAACACTAAGCCGTATGGTAGTGTTAAAGAAGGTCAAATGCAGTCAAATGTTACCAAAACTGTTTTGACTTAGTGTTATGACAAATAATCATGTAAAATCTACACCAGCTAATCACTCTAAAATACCCACGTTGTGTTATGTAATTACAGGCATAGTCACGAGGATTTCGTGGATTTTTGGTCAAAACTGTGCTAAAATTATCGGTAGCTAACTTTATCCATGCCCAAGTTAGTGTTTGAACATTTAAAGGAACATATCGATTTAACGTCAAGACGCTGAAAGAATTTGAAAAGTTTAGCCTAATTTTTTCAAATAGAATCCATTTCCATCCGTGCCATCCGTAGCAACAGACGACAGAAAATAGTTTCAGTGAAGTAATATAGTCTTTCGTAACAAAACTAGACCATTATTTGTGGGCGTTCATTGATGTGAGGACACATTTTTGATTCTTAAAAAAATTAACGTGAACTAAAATAGCGTGACTATGCCCCTTTACTGTTCTATTTCTCAGCTTAGCACTTTTGACTAAAACGTCTCTGGTCAATGATATCAACCAACCTCAATGGTTAGTTACCCGACAAGATTCTACCGCGTTGTCTCATAACGGTCCTGGCAAACCAGTTTGCTGCAACAGATGATCCTGCAACAGATGAAGCCAGTTTGTGGGG
>Ga0126336_10000352_pt1 | contig 17518 bp, 15 predicted proteins | sample SidCmetagenome_FD_92530 | JGI IMG/M metagenome (GOLD analysis project Ga0126336, IMG submission 92530) | Coral microbial communities from El Islote,Puerto Morelos, Mexico - Siderastrea C C metagenome | ecosystem: Host-associated > Invertebrates > Cnidaria > Coral | place: El Islote,Puerto... | reverse complement strand
GAGATTCCCTATTTTAGAGATTCCCTATTTTAGAGATTCCCTATTTTAGAGATTCCCTATTTTAGAGATTCCCTGTTTTAGAGATTCCCTATTTTAGAGATTCCCCGTTCCCCATTCCCCGTTCCCGTTCTCCGTTCCCCGTTCCCCGTTCCCCGTTCCCCGTTCCTTGATTCCCCGTTCCCTATTTTAGAGATAGCCAGAAGTAAATAGTTCTAATTTAATGTTTGAAGATGCGTATTTTACTATCTTCGGCATTTGTTTGGTAACAGAACCCCCTTTGTTACCAGTGTTTTTACACTGATGGGGCTATCCTGTGTATATATTAGTTATTATTATTATAGCAGTACAAGATGTTTATTATGTCCCTAAATAGCATGCATAGGGCGCGAACGTAGCCTATGCCGCTAATTTTCGGAAAAATTATTATTATTATTATTATTATTATTATTATTATTATTATTATTATTATCCTCATCAACATCACGTTTGGGGCAACAAATTAAAGGTGGCGAACGAGATTGAAAAGGCCCATTTTGAAACCTCATTTTCTGTTAGCTAATTAGGTCGCTTGTGTGGTAGCCTTCTTGGGTACAGGGAATGAGTCAAAAAGAGACTAAGATGAATTTCCAATACAAAGCCTGCCACGAAATTAAATAATGGGAAATGAAGGTCGCATACTTTCGTTGCCGTTCAGTAGTAAAAATGATTAAATAATTTATGTCATATATTCAAATTAAACCTACATCACCAAGACCGTGCTGCAAATTAAAAGGGTCAATTATACGGTGTTACGTGTGGTATGTGAAATTTCATATATTATATGGTCCAGTGAGATAACAGGAGGAGGGTCAACAAGACGAAAGGCACAAATCTGCTTGAAATGTGTGGTGTTTTTATTACAAGAGGACCACATAAATCAAATGCAGTGGAAGCAGGGTGACTTGCAATAAAATTATCAATGCCGAGCTGAACTGCTTCCTTTTATTTGACGAAACATTCAAAACATGTTGTACACGAGGGATTTATAAATATTGCTATAGCTATCTCTGATTAACTAAAACGTCTTGTCTCGTTGTCGGTCAAGACAGTTCCGTTCATTGTTATCCCTTTATACTCTATGGTGAACATCCAGTTTGAGAAACGTATTGCACGTGGTTTCCGGAAAAACGGAAATGTAAACAAAACTTTGTAGCATAGTTATGCGTTGTAGGTCTTGGATGCTTTTAGGTAGTAGTGGGCAGATGTATACAGCCATGATAGCAATAGTTTTGTGGACCAAATATTGAAAACCCTCTTTATCTCGATCTTTAATCTTGAATTGCTATAATTGCCACTAGTAGAACTAATCCAACCGTGGCAGAAGTTACAAATATTAACGCGACATTCGAATGCTGCGGCTTTTCCGAGAAGCAGCTCTGTAATGCGGGTCGAATCGAATTCTTACCGAGTCGAACACGGTTCAAATGAGTCCACTTCTCTCCTTAATTCGCTTCCTTTTGAGAAACGACGCACACATGCTCTCATTGTGCGAATTCTGCCCTTGTAGCTTACAATCCGGGGCCCACGAGTCACTCCAAAGTAATTTCTGTTCTGGAAAACCTCTTGTCAGCCATAGCACTCTTGTCTTCTGCGCGATTTGTGACGTCACAGCCTTGTAATGCGATCGTTTTGGCCGAGCGCAAAATGAAGACACTTTTCGGGTGCCAAATGCGAACTTTGCGGCTGGAAAAATTTCCCATGCAAAGGATTCTACTCAACACACTTTCATAGACTATCATATTCAGGAGAAAAAATTTTTAGTTCATAGGCACTTTAAGCTGATGACAATCGGAAACATTTTCAGCACGATGATGTCCTTAGAGGTCCATTTTGACGGCCAGGGGCCATACAGCCAATGCTGGCCAAAGACAGCACCATAACCTAATGAGCTGTATAAAGATGTAGAGTCTTTGAAGAAAGCCAATTGAAATCTAAAAAGAAGGACTTGCCATTGTAGTTGGTAGGAAACTCCAGCCAAAGCGTAATGTCTTTTTTCACAGCACGAGTTAACTTAATGAAGTGTGTCGGGCCACAATAAGAAAATCGTCCAGAAGGTGCAAAATACCGGACATCTTCAATTTATGACGGGCTATCCATTGTGAACAGCTACTAAAAGCCTTCCAGATTTACAAGAACTACTGGCCCCCATTGATAAACATTTGTCAAAATAAAATTTCCTTCCCAGAAAATGCCCAGCAGATCGTAATAGGCTGGATTTATCAGTATTAAACGGAACGAATTTTTTACATACGTTTTTGCGAGGGCACAGCCCCTGCCTGTGCGCCTAACTGAGCCTAATAGTAGGATGTCTACAAAACGAAGACCTAAGACCTAATACCTAAGCCACCCCCTAAGAGCATTGTCAATCGATACATAGCGAACGGAGGAGGCTGCGTTTGGAATGTGAGAGTTAATTGAGTTACCATACGGAAAGGATAAGTGATGAATTAAGCGAAATTCCACAGGAGTTTTCTAAGGAATTAAACCGAGCAGAGAAATGTGTAAAGAAGGAAGCGGTGGAGCGTCAAATGGTCCGGCAATCCGACCTAAACGTAATTTCTTTTCTAATTTTTCGGCTGGATTATGAATGGCGGACTGGAGATTATGACCAGTTGAGGGCGCGCGAGATCTCACATAATCGAGCGAGAAGCCATAAAAAAGCCATTGAATAAATATTGTTGAGATTTTGGAGGGTATCCCTCGAGGTAAGCCTGTAACTTATTTATTTTGACTGGTGTTGGTAGAGGTGACGGACCGTGACAGTGAGTGCGTGATGTAGTGGCTGTAGAGCGTCCTGAGGTACATTTAGAGGCCGGGTGTGCGGCTCCACATTTAAAGCAATCGTGCTTGAAATTACAGCCAAAACATCTTTCTCCTTGGTGAAATTTCCAGCAGAATCTTCGCGGAAAGTGCTGTTTGGCCTGTTTTGAGACAATGCTCGTTGGAGGCGTCTGGGTTGAATTCCGGTTCATGTGGTGGCCTGCAACCACAATTTCCAGTGGATTTCATCCCAGGGAAAAAGCGAATTTTGGTGTAAATAACGGAAGTTTTCGTTGTGATAACGCCAGTGGGTGTTCTTAGCCGCTAAATAACGCACTGTAGCGCTGTATTTCGTCAAAGATTTGAAAAGCAGATTTCCCCTGATCTATTGTGGCTATCCGTTTAGTAGTCTGGACAGGCTCGAATCTGACACTATGACAACTGATTTGACCGTAAAATTATATTTGGAATCGCTGGGAAATGAAGCTAATAAGATCCCAAGGTCAATGTATTCGTTAGCCCAAATTTGGGCCTGTTTTTCGGTAACCCGACTAGCCAAAGGAACTGAAATTAGCCGGTGGACTTTATCTGGCCGATTGTCAACGTCAGGAGGTCCAGATACTCTTTCTTCAGACTCAGGAGTAATGGTAGAAGAGATATGGCCATCACCGGTTAAATCATGAACTACTGCTGCAACCGATCCCTGTACAGCTGCAGCAGCGTCAGAGTTCGAACTGTCTTGGACAGGTAAGATCCTGATAGATTTCAGGCTTTCAACCACAGCCGAGGAAATGGCATTATTCAAGCTTGGCACGATGTTGTTCAATGTAGTATCCTGTTCCAGGCTCTCAGATTTTAGCGACGGCACGAAAATTAGGAAGGGAACGCGAAAATAATTCGCGAGGGATCTGAAGAAAAGGGGGCGGTCTCCTCAGCCCCTTCGCACTTTTCGCGCTCTTTTTCTCAATTCACGCTTTCCCCACTATCTCGGACCCTGGAACAGGTTGTAGCGGACAAAGGGCTGGCACTGTCGGGGGAAGACTGGAGCGGCAGTACCGGCTGGCGTAGCAACTCACTGGGATGTTGGCGGCCAGATTGGTTGATGGCTTGGTTGACCTGGAACGTTTTGCTGTTGAAGGTCCAGGCGCACTTGCTACTGTGGAGCTTTCGGAACGTTTGTTGCTGGACTGTTTGTGAGCGATGGGTGCACTGCGCTTTCCACGTGTCATTATTTTGAAGAGACCTATTTTCGAAAGGGTGTAGAATGGAATCCAGCTGTGAACGGGTTGCCTTGTGACAGGAACTATTAAAAGTTTTGAAGAGCGTCCGAAGGGAAATACACTGGGATATGGGTGTGTTTGATGAACATAAGATAAAATTGAGGTAATTCAGTCTGCAGTACACTTACTGTATTTCTAATGAACAAGGCATAAAATGAAGGTATCGGGAAAGTAAAGAAATTGGCAACATATTTGGCAAACGCAGTAACTGAGATGCCGCGTTGAACATGCATAATAAGGCGGATAGTATCATAAAAAACTGGTCCTTCAAGATAACACAAACAATAGCAATAAAACAATAGCAGGGAAGGGGCCGTAAGTTTCTGCCAGAACCTTAAAATACTCTAGGAAATCTGCCCTGAGGCAAACAAAATTCACCCCCTGTAACTACGATAAAGAGCGTAATTGCCCGCGTCGTTGAGATGTAGGCCATCGCGGCGCAAAACTGGTATATTAGGCTCTCTGAGTCCTTTGTGACACCAGAACTCCGCATAAGTTATTGGTTCAAGAAACAAAAGGAGATACTTGTTAAGTAGGTCGACTTTGGCATTATAATAGGGACAGTGGGAGGGGAACCTTTTTTAATGAATAACGTGGCACGCAATGACAAACGCTGCACCCCATTGATGGTGAAGCAAAGACACCAGGTTCTCAATATTTTAGCCTACTGATTCGGGGCGGTTTCCTAACGCACAGAGGTCGTTGAGCCGATTTCCAAGATAATTATGTCTGGGCGCAAAGCTCCAACTTTGGCCAAATCTAAAGCTATCAAAGCATGAACCGTTCTACCCCCAATGCCAAGGTATGATATATCAACAAAGGACAGGTTCAAACCCACCTCTGTTCCATTGTCCCGTCCCCGATTTAAAAGTTCATGAAAACGACGGACGAAAGAGTGACCCAAGATGAGTACACTGCGTTTACAATCCATAGAACTTATGCTAAAAGAAAAGATAAGAGAAAATATAGCTACACTTAGCGATGAAAGATGAGGGTACTTAAAAGGGTGCTGAAAGGTTGATTGCTTGAGTATTTGTGCGAACTCAAGTTTAGCGCTCACAGACTGAGGGGGCGAGCTTTGGTTACACCCTCTTTTAAAACGATCTATGTAAAGCCATATGAACGAGGCCAAGTATAATTTTACTGCGTGTTGGTGTTGTCCAGAAAGGCTCGTAATTTTTTCAACATGTGACTACTCTATCTGTCTCGTGATTCGCAAGTGAAATTATTGTAAAGGAGGGGCCAAAGCCTGAATTAGGCCCTTAGCCTATTGTTTCGCAATCAACACCCCACATCCCACAGGATACCTTTAATTTAGCTAAAAAACAACTATGCGAGTAGGAAACGTAAAACCTTTTATTTGTCTACAAATAAAATTTATTTAGGTATCATCTGTACAGCAAAATTGTAATTTTTAATGTAATGTATGTAATGCCGCTGACTTCAAAGTATGTGATGGAATCATGTGAGTGCGTTAAAGCTAGTAATCACATTAATCACAAGGAATTTTCCTTTGTTTTGTATTGAGTTTTCAATTTTTCTTACAACGGTTAGGCATATCATTAGTGTCAAAGATTTTCCGTTATTTTGCTCAAATTATGTTCGGAAATTCCTTATTCTGCCGGCGGAGTGCTCACCTCAAAATCACTTATTTTGTTCAAAATTCTACTTGCAGAATTTATCGAAGCCTAGTTTGACCGTGGAGGGAGATTCACTTACGCCAGACTCTGACGATCTCGTCGTCTTTATCAAGAATTGTATATTTTGATTTCACTGCTTTGCTTGCTGTTTGTATTCACAGTTTAGGCGCAGCAGTAGATATTTCGTTATCTCTGTTATCTCTCTCTCGTTATCTCTCTATTTTCAGCTGTGGGCGAATTTATATCAACGTTCCACGATTGAGTTGAATTTGCTTTTTTTCAGCAACATAAATAAAAAGCGATAGGACCATAGTTACTCAACGGACTGGTTATGAAATAAGCTGAGTCATCAGCATTTAAACATTACGTTATCCAGTAACGCTATAGTCAAATATTGTGTCACACATTCACACTTTTCGTCACGCCGTTTCATATGTTGAGCGAATTCATATGTTGGGTCGCGCTAACATTTGTTAATATAGGGGTGGGGTGGGTCAGAACGGCCGGTTAAAATGCGCATTGGGCTTTCTTCTTATATATGATTTTTATTCCAAGCGTAGCGAGGTTTATAAATTTGTCGCATGGAGATCGTGCGAGGATCGCTTGGGGCAGTCAAATCTCGATCTGCCTATATTTTTCCCGAAGGTGTCCGCGCAGTTGCCTAGCAACAAAACCAAATCGCGACCGCTGACAGTTGTGCACTCTCCTGTTTCTTCATTTCTTGCTTGCTTTGCTGTGTACATTTGCGTGCTGACATGTTTATTCGTCGTCTGTGAGCAAGTTACTGGACCAATTTCTGATGCAAATAAGGGACATGAGCAAAGACAGCAACACCTGATTTAACAAGTGGCTGGAAATCCATTCCAGGGGAGATTTACAACTGAAACTTAGCGTGAACGCCGACTTGAAATTCAGCGCGAACAACGAAGGCGAAAGAGACGACGACAAGAAGGCACGGGTAGAGAACATATCGTTTACCGGTAATAGCCTAGCGAAGACTAAAGCCGTCAGCAGGACACAAACAGGAGACTGGAATATCACAGGCGAGAAATCTTAGAACATAGACAACGTAATTTAAATTTAGCTTAATAGCACAGCGCTACTACAAAACGAGACTCCCCAGCAACGCAAGAATCGATACAAGGTCTCCGAAATTATAACTCAGTCACTCCGATTGAATAATGAGAATGAACTCAGCGGCTACAGACTCTTCGAGAAAATGTGTACTGAAACAGATCAGGACCGGCGACACCGACTAGAAGTGCTTCTACAAAATGATTTTGTTAGAAGGGGAGGCAGGGTAGCCGAGTGGTTAGGGTGTTGGACTTCGAGTCCATAGGTCCCGGGTTCGAATCCCACTTCCGTTTTGGATATAATTTGACCCTGTTAATAGTTTAAAAAATAATATTCAGATGGATCGGAAAGGACCATTTCTGTTCACAATTTGAATAGAAATGCACTTACAAGTATTGCTCTGCTCCTAGCAATTACCACTTAATGTGTAGCGGGGATAGGTACATACATGTGTGTATTTGATGTGAAACAAAAATTACTACTAAACATTAATTATTGGTAATAATTTCATGCTACATACAGTGCCAGCATCACAGCTCTCCTCGCAATGCACAAGTAAGCACCAAGACCACGGGAATTGAGATCCTGATCACCTTCAACACGAGTTGTTTATGTGAAAGTTTACTTCTGAAGGTTTCATATGCTATATTCTACATCCACCCTTTCCCTTAGTAATTAGCCACACTTGCTTTCCGTACCAGTTGACCCTTTAAGCCCCAATGTAAACCTACAAATTCTCGTTACTGGTCTTCATATATTTCTTGTAGTACTAGTGAAGAGAACCTCTTTCTACTGACATTAACACTGTTCATGTTTGGTGATCAATTCCTTAATTCTGATGACCTAATTAAAGCATTGCTATTGTAGACAGATGCTGGTCACTGGGGCTTCAAGGGTTAAGGTATTATTTTATTGTGACAATTATCTAATCCAATTTTTGTAGTATGTTGGGGGGAATAAATAAACATGCTACCACATCAATATGCAAGTCTGTGCTTTGCTTGCCATTATTCTGTATTAGTCTCGTTTCAATTTTTGGGTTAAAAATGAATAATTTTTTAATGCGCCGCATCACTCTTCAGCAGTAGTAGACTCCCGCTATCGCAATCATTCAAGGGAAATAATAAAATGTTTTAGCTATTGGCACTTGTCAATACCCAGTTAATAGAACAAAAACTGTACAACAACATCGAAAGGAAACGACCGGGTTAATGTTGGACATAACATGTGCGCAGTTCCAAGTTGGAATTTGAACTGCACTTCTGATAACCTACTCTCACCCAACCAAAATAAACAGAAGCACCACTACATATTGTCTTGGACAACAGGTCCACAACAATACTATACATCCTCTCTAGAGAGCAATTTACCTTATGTCAGAATGAAGAGAGGTGGGGGGGGGGTGAACGTATTTTCGTATACAGTCGATACAGTCGCATACAGCAGTTAGCTCAAATTAAACCCGGAAACTCGTACCCAGTTGCTATGCATTAGATTTTAGGATGACAGTGGATTGGATGCAAGTTACATGGAAGCGACTGGGAACCAGAATGTCGATCTAAACTCCCAATTCGGGACCATTGTGGCCACACCTCCAGTTAAACCGAAACTCTATCCCCTCCCCAACCCATCGCTCAATTTTGTGGTGCACCCTTGGCCGAGCTTCGCGAGGTTCTGCGAGTCTCGTATTTCTAGTTTATTTATTATTATACTAGGCGGCATAGAAATTTTGTGCGATGCAATATGTTAATGGTCAATTATTTCTTTCCCTAGAAGACGAGAAATCTACCCTTTTTGTCGTTTTGAAGTCGGTGAGTTCTGTGATGAAGACTTCAATAACATGATTGCAGAATGTTTGATAGAGAAGTTGGCACTGATTCCAAATGATACGAAGCTACTGTTTACTAGTCCCCCAACAACACGGAAGAGAAGGCAATTGTGGAGGAACAATCCATCCGAAACTCTTCATGTCATATGCAGTCACTTCAAATTCATGGACACCATGCTGAAAACTCTTTGTAAGCGCTGGCAGACACTGGATCTCACTTCAATCATCGAGGAGGCACTAAGGACTCTAAATTCGAAACTCAGGTTGACGCATAATTTGTCTTCTAACCCGAGACTTCAAAAGACAGACCTTTAAATAAAATAACCATTTTAAAAAGCGATTTCCAGACAACACCAAGCAAGAACTGAATTTCGTGGCAGGGGTTGGGAATTAATTGCCAGTTGTTATTCGATTTGTCTCATATCGCTCGTTCTTGGTCATATACAGCTATTTCAATTAACGTTGTCGGATTTTAAAGCCTCAAGCTTACGAGACGAGACCGAAAGGTGGTATGGGTAGCTGAAAATTGTTTGTGATTCGGTTGTAATTCCGCGTTTGTTGCTGCCATAGGATGGTTAAAAGTACCATAAACACCTCATTGTGTGATTTGTTTTGTGTAGGGGTGAGTCATAGCTAAGTTTGGTAAATTTATTAATAAATTACCCACAACGCCTTGTGGTCTTATCGCGTAGGTTTTCCGACAACGTTAATTGAAATAGCTGTATATGGCCGTAAATATATACAAGGTTGTATATTTATTTTCGCCAGAATGGAAGTTAATTAATTTTAACTGATAAATAAGAAAATTGATTTTCGCATTCGGAGCGTAATAATGACCAGAGTTAAATTCAACGCAAACAATTTTAATCTTTGTTTTATCGATCAATCATATTAAAATGACCGATTGATTTAGAAACATTGATTGTCTTGAACTATCGAAGGCAGTATGATCTCTTTAAGCCGGAGGACGGTGCGTAATAGCTTGCGTAATAGTCTTTCTGATCTCTCGGGGTGCTACTAAACATGCAATTTTATATGCCATTGCAGGACTCTTTCTGTACCCCTAGTCATTTCTGATCCTAGCAGCCCGGCATAGTCAATCGAACCAATCAAACTGAATTTTAATCGAACTTAATCGAACTCAATCCAAGGGTTGAGTGTGATTGAGTTCGGCAATGGAACGAAACCGAACTCACACAAAAAAAATTGGGCAATCGAACTCAATCGAACGTTTGATTTCCGAGCACTTGATTTTTTGTGTTAAAAATCAATAATAAGTTTTTGGAGGCTCGAGTTACTTCAGTATAACACGTGTTTATCCAGTTGTAACCGAAGAAATTCCGGAGAAATGGCTTCATATGCGCTGTGGGTTGTTACTGGGCTTTAACTGCGTAGTAGAAGGCTACCAAGAGTGCCTCTTTGACGTGAAGGAGGGCGAAGATTTCAAAGTTTGAAGAAAATAGGCGAGAAAGGCCGTGCTTTTTGAGTTGTAAATGAGTGTTGACATTTAGGTCACCTTCAACGTGAACTGTTTGCGGGAATAACGATAGCTTTGTTTAAATTTGTTCTTTTTACTGCCGTAGACAGTTGACTTTTCTTATTGAATAATCAGTAAAAAAAAAAAGGACGAGAAAAACGTGTTTTCGGTTGGCTTTCTTTGTGTGTAGGTTTACCAGAGCTTGCGTACAGTGACCGAGCGGGCAGTCAGACCACACAACATGCATGACCTTTGTTCAAGCGAACGCAATCGAACTCAGTCCATTGGATTATGTTCGATTGGGTTCGATTTCTTCCATTGAGTTCGATTGGTTCGGAAATCGAACTCACACAACTCACAGTGCGGTGTTGGATTTCGTTCGATTACCGAACTCAATCGAACTCAATCCATGGATCATTGAGTTCGATTTAGTTCGATTGAGTTCGATTTCCGAACGTTTGATTGAGTATGCCGGGAGTATGTAGCACGCACGACGTAATAAAGTTATTAAATACGACCTAGCTAGCCACGATGTCTCCCAGTAGATCAGGGGCTAGAGCGCCCGACCGGTGTACGGGAGGTCATGGCTCGATTCCTGTCGGGGGACTCCGAATTCTTCTTTGTCTAACGCTCGTGACATACTGAATATTCCGTCTTTCGCGTTTCTTCACTAAGCTTAAAATCTACCAAAGGCACAAAGGGATCGTTTGCTGTAACTTAATGACAATATCTCTCTAGCATTGAATATATTTTAGAATTAAATAGTTCTCTGCATGATCTTGATTTTAAACGACTATTTTTAACTTTTAATTTTTATTTCATGACTATTTTTAAACAATTTTAACTTTTTCGTTATTGATTGTTAGGAATGTTTATTGTGAATAATTAGTATTTTGCTCAATTTTTTAGAGGGCCACAAGTTTATCAGTAATTGTAGTTACTGTTACGTGTTACCATCGTAAAATAAAGTCTCTTGCTTACTTACTGACTGACTCACTCACTCACTCACTCACTCACTCACTCACTCATGTCCAATACTGCCGCACTGATACGGACCGTTATTTGCAGTTGACGGTCCGTAAGTTTCGCACGGACCGTCATCCTTGCTTACAGACCGTTATTTGCGGTTGACAGTCCGTACGTTTCGCACGGACCGTCGTTCTTGCTTACCGTCCGAATACAGAGTGTGAATCTCATTATCACACCAGGGCCAACAGCAGTTGACGGTCCGTACGTTTCGCACGGACCGTCATCGTAGCTTACGGACCGTCATTTGCGGTTGACGGTCCGTACGTTTCGCACGGACCGTCATCCTTGCTTACAGACCTTCATTTACGATTCACGGTCCGTATGTAGAGGTATAAATAGCCAATACAAGTATGATTGAGCCTCATTATTTAACCTTACGTACGAAGCAAGCGAGATACACCAAGAAAAGACACGGTAATATGTCTATTACTCGTTCTATAAACGTTGCGCAAACTGATGACAGGGTTCTAAAAGCGGGCGCTCCAAGAGACAAACAAAGCGATCGATATACGTGAAAGGGAAGAGAGTAACATGTCGATCACTCCTATGATTATGCCCCGTTATTTAAGCGTACGTACGAAGTGAGCGAGGTACGCCAAAAGAAGACGGTAATATGTCTATTACTCGTTCTATAAGCGTTGCACAAACTGACATAGAATATTTCATTCTCGTCATCCTCGTCGACCCCGCAAGAGAATATCTTGCCGTTTCAATGCAAGTAAAGATTCCTCGTGTCCCTCTTAGGGTATTTGCCACTCGATGATTCATCCCAGCACACTTGGAAAAGGGGAACAGTTGTTATAAATGCATCCAAAAAGCGGATATGTAAGTTGTCTTATGTTGGGCATGAGTGTCAAAAAAGGGTCCATCGATAGAAAGCATGTACCGCGATTTTGACTGCCCATAGTTGACAGATATTTAACAATTATCCACCGTTTGGACCGAGAGGACTGAGCTAGAACCGCTAGAAAATAATTGAACTACAATTGTCCTGAGACCAAGCATCTCAACTTAATTATAACAGCTCCGAAAAAAAATTCACGCTTGGGCGTGAAAAGATTTGAAGAAAAAAATAAAAAAACCACAACAACAACTCCCACGACATTAACAAAACCAAAATAAGAAGTACGGCTGCAATTGCATTTTGGTCGAGGAAAGCAGTTTTGGGTTGTTTTGTTAACTCGTATTTTACTGACAGTGAGACATTTAAATGTCATACGTCAGGCTTCTGCAAGAAAAGTAAAAGCATATTTTTTTGGGACGTTATTTGACCTTGTTTATGTATAGTATACTTGGAAAATAAGCGAACGGAAATCTTTTTCTCTTGCAGAAACGAGCAATTACAATACATCCGATTCAATTGTTATTGGCTTTAAATTAGCTTATATTGGCTCTTAAATCTTCTTTTAAAGTCACCCCTACTGCCTTTACCATTTTCTTCAGAGAGTGGCTTAATTGTTTTCTCAAAGCATTAAGTTTGGAATTTATTAAAAGGAAATCATCATTTAGGTTACTCAAATGGACCATCTTATTTTAACGATGTCTCGCAGGATTTTCTTTAGTATATCGTAAATACGCCTTCAAAGCACAACCACACGATCTGGTCTTGATTGTAGAACTCACATTTCCCTCTAAACTCCCCCTAATATTAAAAAAGAAAAAGAAAATTGATGTTCTAATAAGATCTTCAACTTATCATAACAATCATTTTCCACAAAACATGTTTCTTGCAAATTATAATACGAGCATTTGCGAGCCCACAGGCGAGAGAATTTATAATGTAACATAGCCATTAAACAAGGGCTCTGATTGATTCCCTTCATGAGCTATCGGCTCATAACCTACGAGTCGCGCAAATAAAAGATGAAAAAAAGGCTTTCTTTAACACATTAACGTTTTTTAACACATAAACGTCTCCTTTTCATCATCATCATAATCATCATCATCATCATCGTCGTCGTCGTCGTCGTCACCAAGTATCATGAGCTGAGGGGTTGAATGGAAAGATAGTCCAGGGACAGGGATATGTAAGAATAATTACAACTTTAACTCCGTTCCCTGATTCACATCATTGACAAATTAAGTTGAAGTTGATCAATGAGTGGTAAGCGATAACAGCAACTTGTCAATCGGCCTTTGGATCCGCAAAATTACTACGCAATTCAATGGGTTTAAAGCTTTGCTGAAATGACATGTTGTGATTTGCCATTTGTTTGTGGTATTCTAGGCCAGAGTAGAGAGGAGAGAAAGGATAGAACTGAAAGTTTGAGCTTTCTGTTTTTTTTTTTCGATAGTGGTTCAACATAAAACAAAACAAACTGCTACATATTTTTCTTCGTGGTCCCCACACTAGGATATCTAACCGTTTAATGCAATTAAAGATACAAGGGGATTAGTTTCTAAAGAAAGTGTGATGCTGCGTCGGTGGGGAAATGGAACACAAAATTTTGGATTTATCAACTGAGTTGATAAGGTAAATTGGCCACCGTTCTTTTTTGCAATTAAAGATACCTGGTGTCCCAGTCTTAGGGTATTTGCCGCGCAGAGATTCATCACAGCACACTTTGGAAAGGGATACAATTCTTATAAAAATAGCCTTCATCGATAAAAAGCATGCGCCGCGATTTTGACCGCTGCCCAGAGTTGACCAATATATACCGTTAATCGATAAGAAATTTTAACCCGAAATGTTCATGAAACTCTCATGGGTCTTTTGTGCTGAGACAAGGTGCACATACGTCTCTTGTGGCGAGAAAGGGTAAAAGCCTGTTGATACAGAGCGCGACCACGACCACGAACGCGAACGCGTCGTTCGCATTGGATTGCGCGCGTGTAAACAATTTATATGAATCCGTTTATAACAAAGGCGACCACGAACGCGGCTACAAATTGGTTCGTGGGGAAAGTCGCAGAGATTGCCATCAGAGCGAATTTTTATGCGATGGTCGCACGAACTATTTCTTGTCAACCAATCAGTTCTTTTGTTTTCGTGTAACTCGGCCCAGGTGACACGCGTTACGCGTAACGAATTTGAGTCTGTAGCGCACCGGTTGTACAGATATACGCCTGTATCTCCTCTTCCTTCTCCTCCTCCGTGTGAAGAGGTAAAATACCATAAGAATCTGTGTGTGAGGCGCTTGCTGCCATTTTCGAGAGATGGTGCATGGGAGCACACAATGCAACTGTCACAGCCCGAATAACCGCGTTCTGTAGGAGCGGTGGTTTGTGCAAACTTTCGAGCAGAAAGTCGCGCGGAAAGTCGCAATGGTCGTGTTCGCCCTCGTGGTCGCGCTCTGTATAAACAGGCTTTAAGATAGTACCGCAAGTTACAACACGTCGCAGGACGTTGCAAGAAAGAACAATCATCTTTCCTGCAACTCACAATGGACTTGCTGTCAGTAAGATAACTAACATAAAGCGGGTGTGACATCTACAGCTTTGTTGCGCGATTACTCTCGCGAATCGTAGCAGTACTCTGCTCTGTCCTTTGTTAGCGTTTTCCATAGTCATTATGGTTGTGAGATTGTAAAGCGTTACCTTAATGACGCGAGGGAAACTTTTCCATAGTCCAAAATATTTCCAGTGATACGTTTCTGGAAGATGAAAAACATTAGCAATTATAGCATAGCTAGTAAATCCACGCAATCAAGTTCACCTTTCGTAAGCGTGCATCATAAAGGCCTGTTGACTACTCGCTGGTGGAGTGAGCAAACTCAACCTGTTTTTGTTTGGTCTGTACTGGCGGCCAAAAGCGTCTTTTTTGCGAGCAACTAGGCGATTCCTCGGCCAGTGTATGATGAAGAAAAATCACCTTACAGCAGAGTTTGATTAGGGAGAAATTACAACAGCGAAATTGTTGCAAAGTGTTTGATTTCCTAGGACGAGCAAGAAGCCTTGTTGAAGAAGAAACTGAAACTGTTTTAGTCTTTAGCGTGGTGTTTACGATTTCTTTCACCGTGGCACTCTCAACAAATGTTCACAAAAGGTAGGTTTTATACGAAAAGCTTTTGATACCAAAATCTCAAGACATAACACAAAATAAAACAGTAAAATTGAAGAGAACCCTTTTAGTAATAAGTGTCACACGTTTTCGGTGATTCACTGCCAAAATCAAACTGAACAAAGTAGCTTTAAAACTGACAACCAGAAAGGGAGACATTTTTTCCCGACTTTACTAGACAAAATAACATCGTTTTACCTGCAGTCGATATGATTTGTGTTCATTTCAACTCTCGCAGCAACAACGGTGAAATCATACAGCTTCAATCCGCTTTGGACGATGAATACAACAACTTTTTGGGAAACATCAAACTTGTACCACATTTTAGAGCCAATAATTGGAAAGACGTTTTCATAAAATTATTATCAGAAGTTTACTTCGGAGCAGTTTTATTGATTCATTCAGGTTTGCAAAGAAACGCTGCAACACTTCGCAAGGTTTTGGCGCCTTTTTCGTTCAGTCATGTGATCGATTTTTTTCCCTTCCTCGTTTTTCTTCGATTTGTCTTGATTTTTATGGTAACTAGTGATTGAGTTTTGGATCAACTGCGCATTCGTATTGCTTATCGCAAGTTTCAACGGAAGCGAAATGGAACTGCAGCATCCCACCGAAAAAAAAACATCTCAGTAACCTTATAATCGTTCAGTTTTCGCCGGCATTTCCACTGGCTATGTTATGAAACAATTGGTTCTTACTTTTAGCTGTGCGTACATCGAGTTATGGATGCACCTGGGAAGTTTGGAAGTTTCTCGTGCTCTCCAAACTTTCCGCGTGCATCCACAACTCGATTACGGACGCGAAAGCATGAACCAATCGTTAATTTAACTATCCGTAGTTTTACATTCAGGATTAAACAAGTCAAAGTCACAGTTTCCCTGAGCTGGCCCTTGAGAGCAGAACTAGTTTTAATGACGAAGTTATTTCTTTTATGAAGTTCATGAAACATTCTTTTTTTGTTTATAGCTCAAGCGTGCGAAGCGCGCCAGCGAAGCACCATGGGTAATATATAGATTTAGCCAAGCCTAAAGGCGGAGCTCCACATGTTTAGCTGGTGCTTATTAATTTGTGAAAATCCTTTCATTCGAGTCGTTAAATAAAAATTAAAACAAAAGACAAGAAAAGAGAAAAACGAAAAAACGCACGAACGTTGACACTATTTGAAGATTTTCACTGGAGTACTTATTTCTTTTCCCGTGACAAGATGCCGATCGACAGGAACATGCTGGTGTTTTTCCTGGGAAAATGTGTTCTGACCGCCGCAAAAACCATGGTTATATTATGGACAGGAAAAAACCAGAAGGCACTAGCTCTGCTATATTTGGCGTCGGGACCGCTGCGAAATGCTGCGAACTCAAGCGTTCTGCCGACCGAGTTGGCAGCAGAATTGACAACAAAGATGAAGTCCTCGAAGGCAAATTTCGTAACTTGAGCTTTTTGCCTTCCATCAAAAAGGCAACTGAGTATTCTTTTGAACTTTTTTTCCATTTATAGATATTTGATGTTTTTTCTCAAGTATAAAACAGTTCTCTCAAACAATCGTTTTGCTTAATAAGTTCAAGCTTTAAAAGAAACTTCTTTTTCAAAAGTGACGATGGTCTTTCAAATAATCCAAGTCACGCCATTGTAAGTAGCAGTCCCTACACACCACGGGAGCTGCAGAGAACCATCAGTCAATTAAACGTGCAAAGTAATAAGAGCTTACCATAAGATCAATTTTTCTAGTGGTTTTTAAAAGTTTGAAACACTGATTCGAGGCACAGTTTAACTGCTAGGCTGTTTCATACAATAGGAGCCGAATCCCTGCGACCACCTAAAGTTACTCTCTTAGCTTTGGGCGCAAGAAGGACGTTTTTACCGTCGGATCCCGTACCCTTGGCACTCAGTTTTGAAGCAGTTCACTCAAATAAACATTGCCATTTGGACATTGGTGGTCCTCGATTGGGTTACCAGGGAAGCCTATGGACCTGGAAGAACTGGCATCCAGTGGTCCTTCACGCGCAAGCTAGAAGACCTTGATTTTGTTGACGATCTTTGTCTGATGAGCCAGAAGTTACAACATATGCAAGACAAGGTGGAAGCAGTTCAGCACGCAGCAGAGAGAGTAGGACTTAAGATCAATTACGAGCAGACTCAGGAAATGAGAATTCAAGCCAGAGACGATAGCCCCATTCATTTTGGGGATGAAGTCATCCAAAAGGACGGACCATTTCACCTATCTTGGTAGTGTGGTGAGTGAGTCAGGGGGAACAGAGGAGGACATTGTTGCCAGTATTAGGAAAGCGCAGCAAGCTTTTGCAACCCTTAGATCTGTATGGAAGTCAAGAGCTATTTCCCTGAATACTAAACTGAGGATATTTAACTCTAACATCAAGTCAGTATTACTATATGGAT
>Ga0126336_10000351_pt1 | contig 17532 bp, 15 predicted proteins | sample SidCmetagenome_FD_92530 | JGI IMG/M metagenome (GOLD analysis project Ga0126336, IMG submission 92530) | Coral microbial communities from El Islote,Puerto Morelos, Mexico - Siderastrea C C metagenome | ecosystem: Host-associated > Invertebrates > Cnidaria > Coral | place: El Islote,Puerto... | reverse complement strand
GTTCAAGAAAGTACAATACAAGTTATTGATGCATCGCTTGGCACAAATGAATGTACGTTTTGCGCTAATGAACAGCAAAAGGTGTAAAGAGGTTTACCTAGTACAGTTTATAACTCAGTATTTCTTTTGTTAACTTATTTCATGCCAAATTTCCAGAATTATCTTGTGACTGCAGGCTTAGCTAAAGATTATCGTTTGTTATACCGTGGATGTCGTTAAATCGTGGTTCGTTAAATCGGAGTTCCACTGTATGACAAACATTCCTACAAATATATTATGTCTTTGTGGAGAGAATTGCACGTTTCATTATCGTGACGTGGGCGTGGATGCGAAACTTTACGCCACTGCTAATAGAGACAGTTCGAATAGCCCAGACAAGAGATGAATTCGACCAAAATTTGACGCAAACTAGCGTTAGCGTGCACACATAAGTGATAAAATTTTCAACAAGCGACAAAGTTGTCGCAATTTTCGTAACTTTCAAACTTTTCAACCAATTCAAGGACCAGCTGCTTTCGTAAGTCGACATTTAGACTACGCATCATCCGACGCGCAGTTATAGAACCCATGCAAATTTTATTCGCCAACAGCCAGGCCCGGTAAGGCGCGTTTTATAGTTAACCTATGTTAGAATAATTATGAATAGTTTGTCCAAATTTTGCACCAGAAAGGCAAGAAATCTTTTCCTTTCCTCTCTTCTACAAGAAAGAAATACAAATGTACCATTGCATATTTTGCAGCTTTAAGCTAAGCATCTACTGAAAAAAAAAATGTAAAAAAAAACACTTAATGAAAAGCTTTATGTTCGAGTCATGCAGTTGAGTCTATAAGGAGCAGTGGAGTATCAGTTCTAACAATCTTTAAGAGAATACCTTGAAATAAGGCCAGTAGAATAACCATTAATAATACGACGTGGACAGTCAAATTCTAGAAACTGTTTTCCTAGTAAATCCTTGAATTTGATTGGCCAACTAAGCACGCGTAGCCCGGGTCCAGCTTCTTCCTATCCGGACCGGGTCGCCCGTTCCAGAATCCGCGGGAAACTTGAAGTGAAATCATTTTACTCCAGCGCAACGAAACGTTGGTTTTTTTCTCTTAAAATGGAATTTTGCTCAATAACAATTGTAAAGTAAAAGTAATATTGTCACCCTCCTTACCGTATATACAACTTCGTTACTGTTGTTTTATTAATTTAGGGAATGAATTATGGCTTTGACTAGAAAGACTTTGAGCAATTTGTCCCTCTTATAAGCGACAGCATTAGTGTAAGAGAATTTTTTATTTCTCAGTTTTTTGATAAGAATCGAAAATGCTTATCAACTAGTAAGGCCACTTTCGGAAATTACAGTGAGTTCCTCTTTAGTTGCTTTGGTGCTCAAGTGAGTGTGAGCTGGTGTGGCCAAATGTTCACAGAACTGCTGTTTATATATAATTCAGCATGTGCGTCATGTTAATTGAGTGACCAATTAAAAGCAAGAGAATTTCGACCCGTTACGCATCGTTTGGCGCGGTTTTATTGTTTGCAAAAAACAATAGACGCCAACAACTAGCAAAAGTGCTCAGTGATAGTCGGGAAAAATCTCTATTTCCCAGTCGAAACTTCGTTAGTTTCCTTGCAGTTTCCTTTCCTAATCTTGCTCCATTCAGCTTTATTTAAGAGAATATGATTCTTAGATAAAATAGTCAAATGTAAACCTCGCAATGCATTGTCTTTGAAAAACACTTCTGACAACAAGTTTTCCGGTGTCGTTTTCTCTTAGTTAGCTTACATTTGCGAAAATATGACAGAAAAAATAACCAGCACAAAGACTTCAACTCCTAAGATATCGGACGCAGAGACTAAAGAGTGTGAGTAGTTTCCATCGAAAGTCTTACTTGTTTGTTTTCAAGAACTTTCGGGAAAGCAAAATTTAAACGTGTCATTCTATTTTGAACAAAACAAAGCTTTACGCAGAACATTTTATCCGCCTGTTAGCGAGAATTTTCCAAAGATCATTCTTTAGTTCATTGTCTCTGTAACCTTGTTCTGAGATTTAGTCGTTTGTTCTTCACGCTCTTTGCCTCTGGCAGTACTCAAGACCTCGGGCACAGATTTTCCCTATACGGACCCCCCGCCCAGTAAATAACATATATTTATTTTTTCTGAAGCATCTCAGCGGTCCGGAACCCTAAATCCTTGAATTTGATTGGCTAAATACGCGCGCGTAGCTGGTCCATCTGGACTGGGATGCCCTGTCCAAAATCCTTGAACCAATTTCCTTTACCCTAGAAGTTTCGAAAAATTGGGAGTTCTTTGTTCTGTGTTGCCTCCGTCATGCTTTAGTCAAAATTCGCATAACATGTACATCTGTATATTACACTGCTTAAGGACGGTGCCTTCTAATACAGATGAATTTTTGCAAAGGCTAGGACTTTGGGGGAAAAGTAGGTCTTAGCAAGGGTAATTGGCATCCAAAAAGAAAAATATGGGCAACCAGATAATTAAGCAACCATAATTCTAAATAAAAGCGTTTAAATAGAAAGAATGTTTGGCGCTTTCTTTCCAAATTTAGCTCAATTATCTTTGAAAAAATGCGCAGTTACCCCAATTTTCTTTATGGATTCTGATAGGCCTTACTTAGATCTGCTTTTTCCACATAGCCATAAATCGCACAAAAATATTGTTTCATTAGTGGGAAAATTCCATAAGAAACCCGAATATCCCAAGATATTCACAAGACATATACAAGTAACAAAAGGAGGCGCCGTCCTTAAATACTGACAGGTATTGCTATACCCACGTCGTTTGTATTCTCTTCTCAGTTTAATCGTTAAGCAGTAATCTTCCTCCCCCTATTCTCCTAGTAAGTGGCTTTTCTCCCCTCTCTTTTCAGTCAACAAGGTTACTGTATGGAGAGTTCGTCTCCAGCTTCATTTTGGAAGGCATGGTAATCAAAACTGGCTGACGCCCTATCAGACGAGCCCATAACTGCCTTATCGGCATGTTGGTTGGTGGCAGCACTGCTTGCAGTTTTCTGTTGGATGGATGAAAATGTTACTCGACCCATGTCATCATAGTCTCGTCCACCACGAGCATCAAACGATACTACGGCGCTATTTAGATTTCCTCCTTTAATTCGGTTCCTCCTTACCCTGGGAAAACACAAAGCAGTTAATCGAGTAATCAAATCATAAGTTTTGACATTTGAATTTACGAAGAAGTTGTTTCTTTACTGCAATTTGATTAGTTCCGGGAACAGGCGGAATTTTCCAATCTTGCTTCATTTTGAACAGTACAGCACTCATAAAAGCGAATTTTTCTAAGATCATTGTTAAGTTCAATATTCATTTATTATTCTTGCTATGAGACGTCGGGGTTTGTTTTTAACACGCTTTGTTTAGAATATATTTTAATGTCCTGCCTTATCGTTAGTTCCGCTATCCTTTATCACTACGGCTTGCCAGCGGCGTTGTCTCATGAGCTTAATACTGTTTTAACTTTGATCATGAGAGATGACGCCCGTAAAAGACCTGTTTACAAACAATTCTCAAACCAATGTGCCTCTTTCCACCTTCAAAAAAGCAGAAAAAAAATTAACACGTTATTCACCGGCCTAGGTCAGACCGTCTAGGGAAAACTGCGGCGCCCGAGGTCTTGAGAAGCGGCCTCGGGACGTACTCAAGAGGCACAGATTTTCCCTATACTGATCTCCCGGCCATTGGATAACATATATGTATTTCAATAAACCTGAATTAAATTAAAATAAAACTTCCGTGTGAAATGCAATTGTCACCGCCTTACGCTCTTGGTACAACTATAATTTGAATTCTGATCTGGTTTTCTATGAAGAAAGTGCAGGCTTTGGGACTTTCCATGATTGCTGGATCGGAACAACGATCAGCTGAACAACCGAAATTAAACTAGTTTAGCCCCTGTGCGATGATCTGTTTATCAATGTAAACGGTGAATGTTTGATCTTTTCATCCAGGATTCGGATTCTTAGGTGGTCAGATTGAAACTAATATCAGGATAGTAATTCTCCCAATAAAAACTCTTCTGTTTTTTTTTTTTTATGGAAGATGAGCATAATTCTCAGCACTGAGGTCTTCACAAAACGCATTTACTGCATGCTCACGTGTAGCATGGTGTATTATAGTTAGAAAATGCACTTGCACATGTAGATATGAAGCAGTAACATTCAGCCTCACGGATACCTTAACTACGCTGCACGGACACACTAATTTTACTATTTGCATTTCTCCTTACAACATAGCCCTCATACTTGAGCAAGCGGACATGTTATTACAGGATTGCAAGTCCCGGCATAATAAAATAGCTTTTGTTATTACGAACCCTCGCTGTTACGGACAATAGAATAGGCCATATCGGAGTTGCCTTGTGCCTCTTTTTCAAAGCGAGGCCAAGTGCACATATGAAAGTGAGTTTTATCCGCATGTGAAGGAAACTCGTTTTCATATGTAAGGCTGTGCCCAAGACACGCTTTGAAAAAGAGGTGCAAGGCAACTCGGAAATAGCCTATTTGGTAACTACAGTGTCAGTCATAGCTGCAGGTGATCAAACAGCATACAAAAAAGAACACAATTTTTTTACCTGTAATACCGCCATATATTAATGGCAACAACAATAGCAGCTATTGCAGCAGCTACGATTATTCCAGCTATTGCCCCAGTACTTTGACCTTGTTTATTTGTTTTTTGAGTTTTGCTTGTAGGGAGTCTGGTAGGATTGATGCTCGTCGTCGTCGTCGGAAATAAACTAGGCTTTGCTTCCACGTGCACGACAAATCCTCCGAGCCTATCTCCAATCTTTTGCTTCTGCTTTAAAGTCAGATCAGTAAGGACTTTGCTTGGCATCACCACGGCTTTCCCATCGACTGATATGTACACCACACCATACTCGACCAAGTACACCTCATCATAATAGGACCAAGGAATTTTTTGTGAAAACGGATTAAAGGGTACGTAGAAGTATTCGGGTTTAAAAGGACCTTCCTTGTCATTAACGCCAGAACTATGAAAAAGAAATATTAGCAATACAGTTATTAGAGGAACTGGTTATGAAACTTTGCAAGTTTCAAGGGCCATAATAAACGTGAAAGGTGCTGAAATAAATTAACTTGAAAGTACTACCACCGTGCACACTCTTTTGTTTTTAGCTCGCACACTATGGTTGAATAACTTAGCAGTACTACTAACATTTTTATTGGTTAGTTGCTCGCGCAAAATTCAAAACCTATTGTTGTTTGTGCACGGTCAGGGCTAAAAGCGGAAGTAGAAAAAACATAAAACAAAGGACTTCGCTGAGCTTTCATAACCAGATTCTTTTATTAACTGTGCGTAATATAAAATGAAAAAAAAACAACAACAACAACAAGAGCAAAAACAAAACAACCAACAACATAGATGATAAATTATAAATGGCATTTAAATAAATTAAACAAAGCCGAGAGCAACAGAACATGGATGCTTGACACACATGGGTCGATTATCTAAACGAAGTTTAGACAACAGTTAACAAAACCGCGGTCTAAACCAATTTCAATTTGGCCAACCCTTACGTTTAATCGCTGTTCATGATTGAAAACAGTGTTAAGAAGGCATGTAGTACAAAATATACTTGATACAACTTTTGTCTGCTTTTAAAAAGTGACCTGTTGAAAACCAGATTTGGAGGTCAAGTCATTGTCTTAAACCGTTTTTTAAGTCGTTTGAATAACCGGCCCATACATATTAAATTATTCCAGGGTATGTAGATGAAATTAGTATATATGAAAGCAGTGGACAGTGTTTTTTGCGCACTCTGATTGGCTATTCAAGCACGGGATAGTGGTTCTTTGTCATTTACAGGGGGAAACCGGTTTGTGCAAATGGTAAGCCAAACATCCCGAATGGGAAATTCCGTTTCAGATTAGCATATAGCGTTTGTGCTGTTCACTCTAATGTTTAGGGAGTCAGGAACTCGATGAGCTATTGGCCTTGGGCTGCTGGGTCTGGAACTGGTAAAAAAAAGTAAATGGAACACAATTTTTCCGTTCGTATACTCTGGTGGGGAATATTGGACTACCCTCAAGACGCTTTGTTTATTTTGGAATTTTTTAGGTCAGGTAAAACAAAGTAGCCTTACCATTTACAGTCCAACCGAAATTCCCAGATTTTCTTTGTAAGCGGTTAACACTCAGAATCTGCTATTCACCTTCCTGCATTGTTTTAGTTTTGCACGCCAAATTTTCCTTAAATATAATTATAAGAAAAAGGACCTTTTTCGTGCTGGCTATCCACTGGCTTGGTATACACTTAAACAATTATTCACCTCAGTGTCGGCGATGAGTGGTAGATATTTACCTCATCGCCTCGCATCTGGGCAAATATGAACCACTATTCCCCTCCACTTCGGTAAATAATTTACGACTTAGTCCATCATTATTACTACGCTTCTGTTGATTTTATTCAGGTGTCAAGGAACTCCATAAATCAGTTCTATATGGCGTTTGCATTTTTCAGTCACAGGCTAGGACGTAGGCTGTATTTTCGTTGATTTGAAGAGCACATAGTCACCTAGACTGAGAGCAGTCGTCATTTTTCTTCAAGGATATAGTGCGCGAAGGATTGGGAGTGGTGTTCGAAAATACATCCCCCAGAATGCCTCGACACATCTGGGACTTCTATGCGCGGTCCGCGCGATAGCAATTTGAAAGACAATCAGGATACCAGACAGTAAGACAAATTGACCACCTCCTGAGTTAGCATATGGCTTTGATTAATTGCTTGTGATTCAAAGAAGCTTTATGCAAATTCTAAATTAAAATGACGATTCGAAGTGGTCGCAATGTCCAACTCTTTAAGGTTCCTACTGACTTTCTAGCTTACCATCGTTTTAGAGAATTGCATGACAATAGAAGGGACTTGCTTTTTCTTTAAGCTAATTCCCCATGTATCGAGATTTAAACCATTTCCGTTTCTTCATTGATAGTTACCGCTGTCTGTCGTCCACGCCGCAAACCATTCAGATTTCTCGCACCAGCACATGCAAAATTGGAAATTTGAAACAATACTTTAGCTTTGGCGAGAACTTTCTTGAGGATAGTTTGTAAAGTCACTCAAAAGCCCGCGAAATCGACTGAGTATCAAAGGCGTGGAACCGGTATCAAGGAAGAAAGATGAATAAAAAGAACAATAATTTACGTTTACAACATCCAACTGGGAAACGGGACTACCTTTCTAGAAGTTTAGCTTCTTCCGGAATTTTTTTAATAGAACGACACCAAAAGTCATTTCCGACCGCAATTTCCAGATTGTTTTTTGTTATGGAAGACACCCGTAATTTCACATTAAAGAGGAGCATACCTCGTTTATCTTACGTTCCCTTGCTCATCCTGTGACCATAAAAATTTATTTGCATCAAGCGTGAAATAATAACCGGACAGCGGTTAAGCGTTGGTAAGAGATCGAGCTGAAGTCAGAGCAATTAGAGCGCTGCGATAGTCATGATTTTCGTATCGCACTTACTTGCTCAGCATTGCTTCTTAACAGCTTGTTATCCATGAAACTATTTCACACAAACGTTTTAACCATCGAGAGTCTACCGAGCAAGAAAAGATATCGGCACGGGAATTTTGTTAACCCGATTTTGCTGAAAATTTTGAGCAATGATATCATTTCCTTGCGTCTATCCCATTTTGGTACTATAAGTACATGCCGCGAAAGATATGTGAGATTCTGGGCGATGTGAGTGGCAAGGCGCGAGCTGAAAGAGCTCTCGGCTTTACCGCTCACCGTAAGATCGCACAATCCCATAATTCTTGATTCTTCACGTGATCTATCCTTGAAGAAAAAAGATATCCACTTCTTGCAGTCTCACGTCATATCACGCACACTCTAATGGCTTACAGTGCTTTAGAAGTTTTGTCCTGGTATCCTGACTGCATATCGTCAGTAAGCCTGCGTAGCCGGCGGTTTTGCTGGGGAGTGCGCGCGAGCGAGAGAGCGAGCGAGCGAGCGAGCGGCCAAGCCGGAAAACCGCCTGTCCGGATTCGCGGCCTTCTCAACTGCCGCTCCCTCTTATCACACTATGACTTTTTTTGACAGCCTGTTGACAGCTTTCGTTCATGGATCCAATTGACCCAACAAATCAGAGAGAAGATCGTAATATGAAACTTGTCTAGCCCCGGTTTCAAAAGTTTTGCGTGAAAGCGTCAGCTGGCACCTGCGGCCGAAAATCAAAGCAAATAATCTATGCGGTGTTTCGATGGCGGAAAGAGAGGAAAGCTTTTCAATTTTCAACGGACAACAACAAGTATCAATGATAATTGTAGATTGTGCTGTCGTCCACTGAAGATTAAATACGGCGAATTTCAGAAAACATCGTATATAATTTTCTACCCAAAACCTTTTCAAGGTCTCGAAAAGCACGAAAGATATCAACTTTGCTCAAAGATCGGACTGTTAATAGACACATCAGACATTTCATCTGATCGTGTAGGCCCTGCCTGTTGAAAAAAAAAAACGGAATATATTTGAGCTTTATAATTTTATCTACTGGAATCTGGAGAGACAGAAAGAAACCGCCGGGATCGAAGTTGATGATGATTCAGGCAGATTCAAGTGGCTCTTGCCAATTACCGTTTCTTCGCGCCCGCAGCCTGCGTAGCTGTATGCGAAGGTAAAGGTTTGGCGGCGTAGCCACCATGTGTGGCGTAAACCGCGACAATTAGAGCACAGGGTACAGAGGAGCGAAGTTCAAGCAGAACGTTCAGTTTTCCTTGCGAACAGGCAACCGAAATAATTTGCTGCGAACTTGCGCTACTCGCGTTACCTAGATTTTTACCGCAGGTCAAATTACTGTGGGCTCTTGGGACGTGTTAGGCGACCGCGTAGTGTAAGTCGATCTCAGTGATCCTAAGAGCCCACAGTAATTTGACCTGCGATAAAAATCTAGGTCACGCGAGTAACGCAAGTTCGCAGCAACTTATGTCGGTTGTCTTTCGCAAGGAAAACTAAACGTTCTGCTCGAACTTAACTCCTCTGTACCCTGTGTTAGAGGCGTATTGCCAAAACTTTGTAAGCGCTAACGATCCCGCCGGCTACGCAGGAACTCAACGTGTAACCAACGTGTAACCAGATGTGAACTCAACGTGTAACCAAAACAAATCCACAGAATCGATCTTCATGGATCATGAGAAAGAAAAGAAAAGGAAGTACCAGCAAAGAGTTATTGACGTGGAATTGGGATCGTTTACCCCCCCGGTCTTTGGCACGAACAGAGGAATGAGGAAAGAATGCAAACTTTTCCTGAGCAACCTAGCGGACAAACTTTCCCGAAAGAACGGTGAGTCTTATGATCAGTCCACACAGCTGTTCGTGGGTCTAGATCTCCTTTTCACAAGAATGCTGACTTTTTAGATGATTTTAGTGTTAATGCAAGGAACGCGGATATTTTTTAATTAGTTCTTAGTATGTATCTTTTTTAGAGTAGTTTTAATAGACAGTATTTGAATTAGTTGGCTATAGTTTTTTATGCTAACAGAAGTGATCTCATCTGAGCAGTTAAGAATGTATTTGGGAAATTGTTATAAGTCATTGTTAATTTTATGATTTATGCTATAGTTGTTAGGTTATATATTGTTAAATTTTCATATCAAATATTTCTGTAATTTATGTACATATTTTCAAAGTAAAATAAATAATAATAATAATAATAATAATAATAAAAATCTTTAAAGAGGAAGCGCCCGTCTTCGTTTTCGTAAAAAAAAGATTAAAAAAAGTATTCGTGGACATAATTTCTTTCCTCCCTAAAGCGAAGATTGTGTAAGTTTTAAAAACTTTTACCGAAACCAGTCTTCAGAACAGCCAGTATATCATTGCCGGATAGCAACTCCTTTGCAGCCGGTTCTTTTTCTTTCTTTAGCAAAATTTCGCCTTCTCTTAATTGAATGTTAAGATAAGACAGAGCTTTCGATAAGCCATTCTCTCGCGATAGTCGACCTTTTAACATAATAGCGTACTTTAGTAACGTTATGGTTGGTTTCGTTTCCCATGGGAGACGTGTGAGCTCTCAAGTAACACTTGATGACATGTTTCTGCTCTCAGCCAATCAAAAATTTCCGTCCGCACAGTGACCAAACCATTCAAGTGACTTTGTCACGTTTGGCCACATCGTTCACTTGTTATCTTCACGTGGGATCCCTGAGCCTTGCTGATGAGGCAGAACAAGGCCGACACAGCTGTCCATGGCTGCTAATACTTTGGCTCACTATTTTTTCTAGTAGATTTAAGGGTAATATTAGGATTGGCTTATGGTAAATGCCCACTACCAACGTGGCCATAGTGTCCTACTTAGTGGCTACAGTTCACCTGAGCACATTTGTACGGTATTCTGACTTCGTCACTTTTAGCCACATCCCACAAGCCTCACATTTCATTCAAAAGAGAAGGTAGTCTTCCGGCTGGGGGAATTTCAAAGCGTCTCTTCCGCATTCTCCGCGCGGCTTCGCAGCTCCTCTGCCAAAACTGTACGCGCGCTACAATCCCGCTGGCTACGCAGGCCAATCGTCAGTGGCCTGATGACAACGCATATTTAAAATATTTGCACACAGTTGTATCTGCAACCGCCATTCCCCCTAGGCTCGATAATGCCAGCTGTTGTTCGAGAAAATGATCCCGCGCTACCATCCCAACCCCACCCCCCCAGCCCCCCTTCCAGAAAGGGAAGTCTCGGACCAGAGAGAGGGGCGAAAATGGAGCCTACAATTCAAATCGAGACAAGGAAAATTCATTTTCTACTATGACGTTGTAATATTCCATCTAAATACGTTCTGACCTTTCCAGTGATATTGGACATTGCGATGGCTGCTCCCATGTACAAAATTCATTGAATGAATCGGAGATAGCACGTATGAAAGCTGTTTTGTCGAGCTAAAAAAAGAAGCGATTATTTTTTAATACCTAAAAAGCACTTTTATAATAGGGGAAAAGATATGCTGTTCGTCAGAAAGATAGTTCGTAATAGCGGGAGTTGTTTTTAACAGATCTTATTCATAGGGAATTTAGCTCCTTCGGTCACTCCAGAGTGTCTGTAATAGCGCGGATTCCCAAAGGTGAGAGGTGACTGTAATTGCTTTGTCATTTCTAAGTCATTACAGAAGGCCTGCGGAGAGAAGGGGAGTGGGCGTCACTGTTACAAGAAATATAGGAAAAGGAAGAAAGAAAGAAAGAAAGAAAGAAAGAAAGAAAGAAAGAAAGAAAGAAAGAAAGAAAGAAAGAAGGAAAGGCACAATGCGCGGAGATGAGGATGGATCGATGGATAAATCCACGAATAAAAATAGAATTCAAGAAACATTTTGCTTTAAACTTACCTTCTTCATATACTTGTCATCAAAACGGCGGATATACACTTTAACCACCTCGCTACCTAAGTAAGAGAAAAAAGTAACGTGTTCTTCTTATATGACTTTTTTATGACAGGCTGAAACTGAAGGAAAGCAAAATTATTTAAAATTGACACTACAAAAGAATTCAAGAAAAGCAAAGGAACTATATGGGCACTTTCCATTTAGCCAAAATCGCCCACCTCACTTCAGCCATCAAATTTTATATCAGTTTCCGGTTTTCCCCTTCTTTGTTTTTGCACAGAAAATTGGATATCTAAAGTGATGGGTTTATTCCCTTTGAGGATCACACTTTTTGCAAATAAACCAACACACAAAGTTTTGCAAAATGTACCTCCACAGGCTAATGACATCCGTCTGTAACGAACCTTTTAAACTATGGGTTGTTTACATGGAGGGAGGAAGATTTTACAGTAGAAGGCGGATCATTCTAGTTCCACATATTTTCTGTATTCAATTTACACGCAAAAATGTTGTACTTGGCCCTAGCCCTAGGATCTTTCTAGCGTTGTGATGTTCCTAGCTGAGAGATAGGAAGATCTTACCTTCGCTCAGAAAATTCTTGTAAAAGGGACAAAAAAAGAACAAACATGGCGCCGACTGGGCGTTCAGCTTAAAGGCCGAAAATTTCGTCTTGCTTTCCTTTTCCACTTAGTAACCACCGCGACCAAAATTTCTGCAGGTCAACGAAACGAAAAGTTGTTTCGCATAGTGCTTGGATGTTCCTCCCTCCATGTAAACAGCCTCCAATTATCTTGGGTACTTAAAATTGCCATTTGATACGATACATTGCCAAACGTTTCTTATACTGTAAATGGTTTGAGCCCAGGAGTCATATCATAAGTCAGTAAATTATGATCCTCCCGGTGAGTGTAGTCCTGAGAAGGATGATGACATTGACTGACGTTTCGACAGTATGATTTGTGTTAAGAATCGTATTAATTACTCAGTTGATTCAAACGTGTCACCGTCGCTGGTATTTACGGCACATTACTTCAGTCGGTTAAAATTTAGCTGCTTTTCGAAACTGAATTCAAAAGACAAGTTCACACCAGTTCGTCGGAATTCAATTTTTACGTCTTGTAAACAAGAAGACAAACACGGGTTTTGGGAGAAGCAGTTTTTGTTTTCTGATTGGTCGTTTCACTTTCGTTCATCTAGTTTGTGAGAGAATGTGCAGCGTGCACAAAAATCGAACAGGACGTAGAAACCATCTAAATACTTCAATGGTGCAAAATTAATTCCTTTTCAGTACATCAATTAACGAAGAAAATGTTTCGAAAATGTTTCACAGCATAATATAAAGAACAAACATTGGAAAATCAAGTCAAAGTTCCACCCTAACTTCAATGGCTGGAATTTGAACTCAGGGTGATGGGCACATTTTCAACGGCGCCGTTGTTGAAGAGGAAACCAACAACGCTGCTGGTGGTTTTCCTCCCTGCATCTAACACCAAGTTGTTTTCTTGAACCTGTGTATGCATGTTGATGAAGATGGCGGCTGTCGTAGCGGGCTGGGAGCTGCCATCTGATAAACTTCTTGATACTAAGTCGCTGCAGGTGCGGAGTTAGGATGCTGAATGCCGCATGTTGTAGTGGGCCAAACTCTTTGTACTCATGCAGGTGGCCGGATATTGCCTTTATATAGCGGTTTGGGACCCCCAGCATTGGACCATAAAGTGATTGCTGCTGCCCTTACGCTGTGATTAGTATAAATCTTCGACAGCCTTGCAGCTTTGCTAATGCTCTTCATCATGACGTCCAGCTTGTTTACGCCAATCGGTCGGGCCTCGTACCAAACTTCATCTTGCAACATTTCTCATTACCACTTCTATCTTTACATTTTACTGTCATTAAGCAACCCACGATGGATGAGGTTTCATTGCAAACATTTTTTTGCAGAGGTTTAAAAGCCTGGTTATCTTTCTAAAAGCACCATCTTGCAAATTGCTGCTAGGTAGGTTCCGAAATGGTAGTTGCAATGATGAGGACAATGTCATTATATAACTGGAATATATCCAATTTTTTTTGGTGCGATGCTATGTGGTGTTTTGGTCTTTTAAGACCAAAACTGGCTGACGTGCTCTCAATACGCGGACAGGGCATAATGCACAAATAAATACCGATTAACGTTCTCAACATAATAACATCAGATTGGCGATTCCGCCGATGGATTTAGATGGGTGACTGAATGCTCACAGCTATATATAGCTTGAAGTAATGTTTTGCTGATAAGAAACGAAGCAGTGAGTGCTAAGCATTGAGTGTTGATCAACATTAAAAATTCAACAAGTTTGTTATTTTTCATGGTATAAATAGCAGATAATCTAGTACACAACATTTTAACTTACTAAAATCAACCGAGCAGTTTTTGGCGCCATAGTACCCCACACAGAGACACTTGTAGTCCTTGCCAAATACTTCACATGTCGCATTGTTCTCGCAAGGCTCGACAGTACATGGGGTTGTCGGTGGTGCTTGGGTAACAAGAAGAGTCGTACAAGGTCTTTCATCTTCTTTAACTGTTGGGCAAGCGCAGTGATAGCCAGTGGGCTTTAACAAACAGAGATGAGTGCAACCACTGTTGCATTTAGCACAAGGATGGTCAGCTAAAGGAAGAAAGCGACAAATCATTTCTTTTTTTCAGAATGAATCCAGCTCTGTCTTTTTTGTACGTATATTTTTTGTTAGAAACGGTAACCAGATAAAATATATATACATATGTATAACAACCAACATAACTACTATACGATAGCCCTTATCACACCAACAATTAACAACTCACATCCGTGCAAACCACATACAACATCCAAAACATCAAGTTATACGTAACACGCTTAGTACACAAGCTGTGAAAATTTTTTCAACATGTACGCTTCAATGTCTTCTTTGCAAACAGTTCCATATTTTTTTTATTTAGGAGTTCATTTTGGAAGGATAGCGAGCCTTGGAAACGGTCAAAGTATGATTAAAAATATACTAACTATTCCTTGTGATGTTTCCTTTCTGTACTACTATTCCTCTGGGATTCTTTACTTCATTCAATACAAGTTCTAATCCTCCTCCATCTAGATCTCTCCGAAATACAAAACTATAGCGAGCTCTATCATGAGTTCCACCCCAATATATGTACTGGTCATCCACAGCAAGTCCAATCGGTTTGAAGCTCCACACCTCCTCCATCATCTGGACTGAAAGCTTTTCGAGGCCAAGATCAATATAAAATATAGCTTCCCAATAAAATATCGGTAATGCATATGGATAGTCAGATTGGCCAACGAAATAAATCCGGTTGAGTTGAATATCCAGCGCAAGGCCCAGGCCATAGTATAGTTCATCGCCGTATCGTTTCAACAAGGCAAGAGTTCTTCGGTTTTGTCCATCCATGTCTGCACTTTCAATAATTCCATAAGCCGACCAATACATGTAACTAGGTGACAAAAAGACACGTGGAATTTGCGTAAGTAAACACTGAATCGTTTTTCAGTAGATTTTTTTGCTGTTTTCAGTAACTGTACACTTATCCCTTAGACAACTTTTGGCAAAGGTTAAGGGGAATCGGCAGGAATCTATTGCTACGGTTGCCATCAGTATGACGTCAAAAATTATGTGAGGTGAAGCCATTTTTGAATAAAAATGTTTATCTTTAACTTTGTCAATTTCAGCCGCTTATTTATTCTTACTTTTACAAAGTCCTTGATCGCGGCCATGGTTATCCATTAGATTTTAATTTTCTCGTTCTTCTTTCTTGCGGCCAACTTAACACTATTAAAATGTAACAAACAAGAACAGTAATAATTATGTTCTACAACAGTCTCAGGGAGTCCACAATAGTTGAGAAAGGGATAATAAAACTAACCCTCAGGCGTACTAGCAAAGTCACACCCCACGGTGATACAGCCCTTGCATTTTTGAATTGCAGCAATATATGTCGAAAAAGTTTTACCTGTAGTAGAAAGCCTTCGATGTGCTCTACAATATGAGGTATATATTATGGGTGGCAGCACTGCTGGGGACCTGTGACGTCGCCCAAACGGCGGAAATTGACATTTTTTTTGCTAGCAAAGTAGGTTAATATGTGTAATCATGGTGACGAATCAAATTAGGAAATATTAGAATTTTGACGTAACGCAAGTGAAATCATTGATTTCATTGATTACCTATTAATATCATAGGTGACAAATTACGTTCACAATCGTGGGGTTTTGACTTGTTTATCGCATCGAGAACTCCAAGCATTGGAAAGTTTAAAGCATACAGCTTGGCTAAAGTTCACCGTTTTCTGAGTGAAATAATGAAAAACTCTTGTGGAAAGTTTATACCACGCTTTGACGATTTTGTGTATTTTTAACGGACAGCAAAATAGACCAGACTCTGAATTTGTACTTGAGAAATACCAAAACAAATCACTCAGCAAAGGTTACCCGCGTTTTATCGGGAAATTCATTGAATCGAACACCAGCTTGCTTCATCGAGCAAGGCCTCACATATGCATTCACCTACGCACAGCAAACTTGTTTTAACGAAAGTAAACTTCGAAAACAAATTTGCATAAAATTGACGTTTATTCTATTCGAAGCAGTGCCCAAATCCAATGGATTACTTCTCTGTGTCAACCACTCGATCAGAAATTGCCGGCTCGCCGTTCAAAAATTTTCGCTGTCACCCTATTACAAATAATCTCTTCTTTTTATCATTAGCTGTACACTTATCTCTTAACGAACGAGCCCACGCTACCCGACCGCTGGTCTCGTTGGAAGATATGACGTCACGGACAAGCGTCCAGGCTGCTAAGTACAATTCAAAATGGCGGCGCGCAGTGTTGAATTTTGGCCCTCTTTGGAAAGGAATTTCAGTGGGATCGGATGCACTTTAGAAGCTAAAACCACGGTCAGTAACTCAACTTAGTGTTAGTGTTAGTCTTAGTGTTATCTTTTCATTGGCGATTTTAAAAAAATACACCGTTTCTGGAGTGACCTTCTCCTTGAGAATGCGTCTAAGGGATGTACCTACATTTACTGAAAACAGTAGGTGCTGATGAAAAATCATCATAAGGGGTGGCATACCTCTCCCCTCTGTACGTCCAAGGTTTAAAATTATCAACTTGCGTACGTTAACGTTGTTGTTGTTGTTGTTGTTGTTCTTGGCGGAGGGGGGTACGTTTTCTAGCGATAATACGTACTGCAATCGTGAGAGGAGCCGTTCTGCGCAAGGGGATCTGAGTTAAGGTCGAAAAAGTAGGGGTTCTTTGCTATTTGAAGTTTTCTGTTTTTTGTTTCTGCATACGAATTGGTCCTGTGAATTGCCTTGACAACTTAACCAGAAGTAGAGTGAAATTTCAAGGAATTTTTCCGAAGAAAAGTTGAGAAAATCCAGACTGAAAGCTTGTAAAGCAATATTTTATCTTAAAACATGGTAAAGAAGTAATGCTTTCTTTGAATTGCTCGGAGACAGCTCCTTTACGGCTAAAATTTTGTAGTGATGCATGTTAACGTTCAACGTTTTTGCACAAATTCTCGTCAGCTCGCTCGTGCAGGTTACCAAACCTCGCGTCATTAGCACGCGCATGTTCATAAAATTCTACATCCTCGGGGACCTAGGGGCAGATAGTAGGGCAAGGGAAAGTCGGAACGGGCGAAAACATAGTGGACAAAGAAAAGTTCAGGGAAAAATGAGAAGCCCCTTGAGACAACGTTTCTCCAGAGTAGTTCCAAAAGGTCTCGCCCTTTCTGGCTCTTGATTGGGTGCAGAAAACTTTTGTATTTTTCTGCCTAATCATGATCAGCGAGCAGCAAATATAATCTCTGAGACCGTTTCGTGTGTTCTGTTACAGAGTAGTACACGAGGGTCGTTTGTCTGCCATATTGCTTCGCTTTTTTATCACAAATCTAAGGCTCTTTTCTTAGAGAATCGTACTGTAAATGCGCCACTAAGCTTAAGGACACGGAAGTAGTAAGGTGGGCCCGTATGGATCCCTGAGCCTCGTTTTGATGTAAGAATGACGTCATAACCGGAACCGGAAATCACGTGGTTTTAAGAGGGGAAACCGCTGACCAGTGGAAAAAAAAGGGATCGCGGGCTCATCCAACCGGAAGTCACGTGGTTTTGATTGGGAAACCGCGGATCAGTTGAAAAAAGGATCGTG
>Ga0126336_10000350_pt1 | contig 17544 bp, 7 predicted proteins | sample SidCmetagenome_FD_92530 | JGI IMG/M metagenome (GOLD analysis project Ga0126336, IMG submission 92530) | Coral microbial communities from El Islote,Puerto Morelos, Mexico - Siderastrea C C metagenome | ecosystem: Host-associated > Invertebrates > Cnidaria > Coral | place: El Islote,Puerto... | reverse complement strand
TTTTTTGATGGGGGGGGGGGGGGGTTAAAACTGGGAAAGAAGCTGGTGAGAATGTGGTGGTATTTGCTTAATTCACTATATACTACTGAGGAAACAGTGAGTTGGCTTTTTTTTCTTCAAAGAGAAGACTTCAGCACGCCTTTTACCGACAGTTCTTTTTGTTGCATTCGCTAGCTTGTTAAGTTCAAGAAGAGTACTTGTAAAACTATCATTGCTCAAAAAAACCCTACATAACTTGCTCCCGATAGCGACTCGACAGACTTTTCCATGCAAATGCACATTTCTCACCGATTCCAATGCATCCCTCTGGCTGTTTAGTTCTGTTAACCATTTCCCGAAATATATTTTGCTAAAATAAATAATATTTTCCCGGCATCAAACCATTTACTGATAAAAATTACCCAAAAAATGTTTTCGGAAACTTTCAAGCCCACGTATAATTATCAAGAGAAAATCGCACAAGTTTTTCAACCACGAGGTATTAATCGGGCGCTTTCAAGAACACACCCTGAACTAATTTTACGAAGCTTTTAGTGTCTCATTTCAGACAAAATAAACTTAAACCGAGAAATGCTTTGCTTGTAGTTACTTAAATAAAGATTTCATTTCGATCTGTAACTTTCCATAAAGACACACTGAAAAGGCTTAGCGGTTAAAAACAAAACGAACACGAAAACATGCCACACTGAACTCATACATGGTACCCCAATTTTTTGACTTTCAGAGAAAAAGCTACTGGTAGGGGCTGCAATTTGGCATTCAGTAGTTGTCCGGGGATAGGGCATTTGACTCTGGCTTCCCTAAAAATGTCAAATTTCCCGGGGTACCCCCCCCCAACCCTGGGGCTTAACATTGATAGGTGCATAAATTGGGACAGAAATGTCATTCACTTCCAACGAAGAACCCAAAAAATATAACAATATAAGGAAGATAAAATATTCCACAACTGAACAAAAAACATAAGGAACTTTACACTAAGACTATAAACTTAATAAAAAAATTGACGACAGAGCGACTCTTCAGGTGTTGAATACTAAATTACGAATTAGTCCAAATAACCCAATGTGCGGTGCCGACGAAAAACAACCTAGATTGAAAAAAACAGTCTAGAATAGTCACGATTTCTACTTTTCGAATAAAATACACTAGAATTGCTCTAAGAAAGATATTGAAAATTACACACTAAGGTTCAAAAGGAAATTGAGCATAAGCTTAAATATCAGATTGCTCACCAATGAAAATTCCTTCAATGAACAAACACAGAAAAAGGGACAAGAAACCTTCAAAAACATCAGTGAAATGTCATTCACATAAGAAGCACTTGTTTGCCTAGGAAAGCAAAATGCATTCAATTTTCCCCTCGAGTGAAGTTTCTCGCAAGCTGGCAAACGGGAACTACAAGGTAATTTCACAGTTATTTTAAAGTTTAACAAGTTTTTAAAACATTTCAAGAAAAATCCCGTAACTTACTAAACATGTAAAGTCGCTCAATTAAACAATTTTTACAATGTAAATCCACAATAAAAATCTGTCATTTACTTTAATTTACCACTGAACTGAAACAAGGCCTCGAAAATCTAAACGAAAGAGCCAGGTTCTTTCTAGAACTCCTTAGCTTTGAAAAAAACAAGTATGTCCTCGAACAAGGATTTCTTGCCTTCAAGCTCTCCAATATCTTCTATATGCGCCAACCAGATTGAAGCAATCCTTTTCCTTTTCATGCTGAACTGTTACAATTCTTCACTCCAAGAATGTATGACAATTATCGTATTGAAAATCTTCTTGTAATAGGCCATTTCTGAGTTATTTTGTGCCTCTTTTCCAAAGCGAGGCCTGGTGCACAACCTTTCACATGAAAACGAGTTTTATTTGCATATAAACGAGAACTCATTTCAGTCACATGAAAGGGTGTGCACCAAGACTCGCTTTAAAGAATAGGTACATGACAACTCAGAAATGGCCTATTCAAGCCTGTAGATTTGACATAGTTTTTCTGACAACTATGTCACATCTTCAACGATTTTTTCTTCTCTGATTCGTCATTGTCCATGAGTCCCCAGGGAGGAGTTGGGCCGCTGATTATGCGCGGTTAATTTCTCTAACCCGCTCTATAATTAGCAAATACGCACTCACCAGCTCTGTAATTAAATGTTTGCTCGAGAGCACGTCATTTGCACCAATGCTTTAAACTAAGAATTAAGATTTATAGCGGAAACATTCACTCGCGATAGATTTTAAGTTATGCAATTTTTATTTTTCCTTGAAAAGGAAAATAATTGTGACATGGATATATATTTTTACTGATCAAGGTGTCATTTGAGGATTGTCTATTAGACAAGGCAAGATCATTCAAACATCACGTACTAAGAATGAATGCTTCCGTTTACAACTTATATTTTCCCCTTTAAGGAAGAAAAAGTTGTACAGTGTAAAGAAACGACTACAAAAGCAAACCTCCGAGGAGCCTAATACCTAAAGAAGACTCGATCTTCGCTGCTTTAGTGAAATCATTAGGTAAAGATTCTATTTTACTTTATATCAATGGTTTTTTGTCATCGTTTTTCCAGTTGGTCCAGCCACATAATTTTTTTGCTAGTCAAAATACTTTTATTTCAAAGCTTATCCCTTATCGAGTTGAAACTAAAAAATCTAGACGTCATGTACATAGGTTAGATATCAAAACTCCGCAATTCTAAACACAATAGAAATTAAATAATGAACAAATAAAAAATCGCAACCCGTTTTGATAATTCATCGCTTTAAAATTCATTGGTGATGAATCGCTAGAGATGAATCGCTAGAGAGAGAGACGTTTGCTGCTTGTAAAAGCATAGAATATTGGCGGTGAAATAGTTATTTAGTGTCTATCATTTGGATGAAATAGTCAAAACAAATTCTAAAGCTGAGCAGCGACTGTCACCGATTGTTTTCTGTGTGTTTTATGATGTTCAAATGTCCAAAAAATATCGAATTTGTCTTACATAAATACATGGAACAATATCGAAACGCAAAAGTTAAGCTTTGTCTTCCTGTGAGGCTTAAAGCTCGCTTGAAAGTTATATTTTCTTTTCCTATTTAGTAATTTAAATAGAGCGCTTTGTGAACATGTATAAACACTGTGGTGTAGACATATCACGTAGACGATATCTCTTCAATTCGCCTATTTCTTTTAACACTCCGTATCAATAATCCTACAACAACCAAAACCTACTTACCACTAAACTAGAAATTGGCTGGAGAGTTCACATAAAATTAACAACAGATATTTAAAAGGTATATAATTTATTCAAAACGATCATTCCGAGAATGTCTATTTCTTTATAGATAAAATTCAAATATCCCTAAGATATAATTAATATAATTTATTATTATTATTATTGTAATGTGCGGTTTCAAATCTTGAAGCTCTGCATTGGTTACGTTGTCTGATATTTTCTTGTTTATCCGGTGGCTTATAATTTTTTCTTTTTTCTAATTAACATTTTTATAGCGGATATATAAATTTACTGGTGTCGACTTTGAAAAGAGAAGGAACAAAACGTATGTATTTAAGACATGACAGTTCATTATATTTGACATTTTGTTATAATTATTGGAACTGGGACAAAAACAACGGAAACAGCTCAGTGTTGCGAAGTCAGTTTCTTCCTGTACGCAAACAAGTAGAACTTTGAATCTAAGAAAAGAAGAAGAGATTTTAGACCTTTTACAGTGAGAGAAGGTACTACTGTTTCATTTTTGTATTTTATCCAACTCTCCCATTTTATTTATTCCACCATTACATAAAGTCACCTTGTCAGGCTAAAAACTCTACCTACCGAGTAAATCTACTTGCCGAAGAGAGGTATGGTCAAAATGTGTTACCAAAAAGGTTACACTTGGTGAGGTATTTTAAACACAGCCACTTCGGTTTCGTTAAAATGGTTAGTGAAAAGGAATCACACAATGAAAATTCCAACTTATACCTGAACGGCTTTTACAAGGCTGCAAAGCAGCTTGTAAAAGGTCGAAAAAAAATACTACTCAATTGGAATTAACGCAACATTTCCATGATAATTAGAGAAAAATAAATTGTCCATGAAATAAGACATAGTAATTTGTTATTCTATACTCGCTATCATTTTTATAAGATACGCTACGCCAAATCAGCTTTACCGTTTTTTCTTCCTGACGGTTTCAGTAAGTTTATTTATTTCGGCAAACCAAATAAAAGGAACTCTCTAAAATAAATCCATTGTTTATAAGTCTGAAAAACTTTAAATTGTCATGTTCATTAAGTTGGCTAAAACCCGAAAAAAAAATCGTTGATTAATTTGCATTCAAACTTCAGTTGGCTCGGTAGAAAACTACGTAAAAACCAACGACGATCTCCGAAGATTTCTGATGGGAGTCCGATTCATTCCGAAATCTCAGAAAACGTAGAAAATAATCTAGACCATCTTCAAACATTTTCAAAACGCCATGGGTGATTTTCAAACATAATTCCCATAGAGTGTACACTGTTCGGTTGAAGACTTCGTTAGACATCCACACTGTGAATCCTGGAACCCGTTTCTCTCGATAACTTATTGAGACAGAAACCTATTATCTGCGTACAATTCGATCTGCGATTGTGGTGCCACGTCTAAGGACAATCATTTCCATTTTATTCCAACACTCGGCAAGTCCAAAAAAAAAAAAGGACCTGGGCAATTATGGTATTTTTTTTCCAGGGAATGGGAATATTGTGCTTTACACAAGTGTTATGGGTAATAACAGAAACTTTAAAGGGTTACCACATGATTCGAGATACCCGAGACGGGTAGTCACCAGCATTAAAACAAGGATACTGAAAGATAAATAGAAAGAAAAAGGAAACAGATGAAACAAGATGTTGTCACGAAAACGAGTGAGCTCATTAGTTTAACTGAGGCACACAAATGTTCAGTGGCACACTAATGCTAACCTAGAGGAGACAGACAAAAAGAAAGGAAATACAGAAATCGCTGTTTTAAGAATGCAGGACTAATATATCAGACGGAGGGCTGAAAAGAACTGAAAATAGATGACTAGAACTAAGGAAAACGTCGAAGGGAAGAGCTGAAATCCACTGTTGTCCTAAAAGTTGGGCTTAATAAGGAGGCAACTGAACAAAACTTAAAAGCAAGATACATTAAGTGAAATTTTTGTCCCTGGTAGCATTTAAAAGCCCTCAATAAATGATTCAAATTGACATTATCAGCCATATGTTTACTGTGTTTTACCAAACGATTTCTTTTGGTACAAATGATGTAAAAATAATGAAATTGTGTAAATAGTTTTTGTACAGGACGTAACACGCAACTTGATTAAAGTGAAGACACATATTCAGCCTTCAGCTTGGAAGTAGAGAGTTATTGCAAATAGATTCTAAAAGATGCCATGTGTACGAAAATGCAGTCAGAACTTAAAAAGAGAGAACTTAAAAGCAAGCAGTAGCAATGTTTGCATACTGTTCAATTCAAGGTTATTTTTAAGAGTTTCTGAGAAACGTATATTGTGTTACCCACAATCGGGAGTACCAAAACCACAAATAGATTGTCTTGAACGATGGATGGTTGTTAAGAATCATTTTGGAACGATGATTTCTTTTAAGCATAAATTATAAATGGCTAGTAATGAGTGATGATCTTTGGGAATTTTTAAAGAAATACATCAACGTTCCAAAACAGATGGGTACGTTTAAGTAACAAGTTGACCTGAAGAATAACTAATGTCTTTTTAAGTTAAATCGAAACAACTAATTTTGATAAATTGTGGGGTTTTTATTAAGGTAATTTTTGCCAAAATTCGCAAATGTTTTCTCTAGTTCTACAATCTAAATCGCCAAAGATAACGAACAGATGTTTTAGTTTAATGTAACTTGTTTGAAACAGCGGCCGTTTGCAACTGGCAAACTTCGTGCTATTCCGAAGCACGTTTTCAAGTCTACACAATGAATGCGGTAAATACATTTTATTTATTTATGACTGTATTTGACCACTTTGCGAAAATTGTGTTAAACTTTCAATATGTACTTATTATTCTGAGCGTGCCCTCCCTTTTCTCGATTATTGAAAATTAGACGAGACTTTGTCAGTTTTTTTTTTGGTATTGAGTCTGTAATTTTGCAGGGCCTATTACGGAGCCAAATGCAAAAGGTCCAAAATTGTCAAAGAGTTTTGACACTCGCTTTATATTAAATGAATTCACTAAGATGACAGCTCATCAGGTCAAAATGGGTTACGCCAACATGGAAGTTATATTATTCATTGTAACGTCAATCAAACTTGAAAACAAATTTGTTCATAGCTGTCTTTATATCACGTTTCTTAAGCATTGAAACTCTAACTGGATAAATGAGGCGGATAAGATAAACTGTAGTGGGTATAATTTCAAGAGAGGAGGCAATCAATCAGTTGGAGAATCTTGGTTTCGAAGCTTAGCAGCTGTTTGTTAACTCAAGATGGTTTTGCGGTATTAGAGTGAACCCGGCTAAGGTCCGTGAAGGTATTTTTCAGTTCACAGGCGGGATTCACCAAAATTAAAACTTGACGAAGTACTCCCAAGGGAAAGACACATTAAGTGGAACGTGGAGCTGTAAAGGGAACTTAAAGGTAAGGTAGCCTTTTAGAATTGGCTTGGGCTGCTCTGTCGTAAAATATGTTAAGGTAATATCCTTGCAGGTTATGAAGTATTACCGCTTTACATCTTTCTTCAAGGATATGCGCATCTTTTGCTATCTGAGCTAAAGAAAGATGCTTAAATATCATTTATGAAATATCACATCGTATATATGCATTGCAGGTGAAAGATTTAATGAATGAAAGAATCGAGCAAAGTCAGTGACATGAAAATATATTTTTTTCCTATTAATAAACGTTGACAGGAAAAAATTTAAGAACACATTTGCACCAAACAGGAGAGAGAAAAATTTCAGAACTAACAAAAAAATTACTCTTTCTCTGGCAAGATTTATTCTGGTTTTGGCTTTCAGTCATAAATATTTTTCAGTGGAAAGTGAAATCCTAAGATCTTTACGAAGAAGGCATCTTGGTAGAGAAAGAATTAAAAATAATTAAAGAAGCAGTCTGGGACAACAAATTATACGACACATCATCGAATGAAGTGTTTACAACACTCGTCTACCCAATACTATCTTTGAAAAAAGCAGTCCTACTAGGGTTGTTGTCTTTGCGACTGTATTTTCACTAACAAGTTGTTTCTTCTGCTTAAAAATTCAAGGTTGATCTACCACTTCCTTAGTCTAATATAGTTCAAGAAATGGTCTTTCGGTATATACGCGTTTTTTGGATGCAATAAAAAGAAAACGGAAACGCTATTGTACTGCATGCTAAATGAAGCTTTTTTGAATAAGAAACACGTACGGTGAAACCCCGATATAACGAAGTGCCAAGGGACTAGGAAAATGCGTTAGCTATAACGGGGGTTCGTTATGTCGCGATTCTTTTCAATGCATTTTACTATTTCTGGGCTAAAAAATATCATTCGTTATGCCGGGGTCTTCGTTATATAGGGGTTCGCTATGTCGGAGTTCCACTGTACTTCAACGTAACATTTTAGAATTCATTCTTAATTTTCGTTCTTACGTACGTCTTGCGTTATTGAGCCTACACTGATCAGCCCTCGTGTAAAAATAATAAGGCAATTAGATTTTGCCAATTTATATCTCCCCCTTGTCTTTAAATGAATGTGTATCGGCGATCTGGTGGGGAAAACCAAACAAAATATACGTAGCATTACTTTGCAATGGACTGGCATCCAATCGAATGCGAAATATAGTAACATAGTATATAACGATACGAACCTCATGAGAGCAGGATAGGGGATGAAAGGAGCACAGTAGACTGCAAGAATTATGGCATGTTATATTTAGTCGGTGGTATGGGAAAATGGGAGAAAATGGGTGAAAAACAAAAAATTAAGCAACTCAAGGCTCTTCAGAGCCACGCCAAACATGGATCGTTGGAGCACAGTCAGGATTTGGGATTAGAAAAGCCTTTTAATACAGCGTACGATGTTTCTCTAGTTCGGTTCCATGATATGGGCTAAATGGTCATTGATGGGTAAAGGATAGTTTCAAGAAAGCAATCCAAATGTAAAGATCTATTCCACGGACGACGAAAAACGCGATAAATCTTTGGAATTTCATTCTCTTCGTTCATTATGTTCAAAAATAACTTTTACGAGTAACGAATTCAAAATGGAAGAAAGAAGAGGAGCAAGATAGTCACAAACATCTAAGAGGATACCCTTCGCACTTCAAAGATTGACGATGTAACGTTGCGTCGTAACTTACGTTTTGGAATCTGATTTTTTTTCATCCAATCACAGCATGGTTACGAAGTCGGTCATGTGCGTTGATGTTGATAATGAAATTAATGAACAGCAGTTTATACTGCTTCTTTTGGAAAAGATTTTGTTTTATATCTGCAACTACTCCAGGGTACTATTGATTGGCAAATATGGCAGTTCATCAAGTGTCAAGCGTCAATACCTACACTTATGGCTAAAAGGAACCAATTACCGCTTGAAAAAGACGAACTTCTGTTGGCGGTCTTTCTGCAAATTAATGTTTAAGCCGATACTGACTGCGTGGTTCTTTCTCGGGCTCTCAGTATGATTTGAAATTCCCGCAAAAGTCGTAAAATCTGACGAGTGAAACTGACATCTGCATATGGTAACATTTGGACTCGCAGAGTAATGAGCAGACGTACTGTGTAGAGAGACAACTTTCATAGTCCTTGGATATATATGTAGAAGAAAAACTGAAATACCGCACCTGATAATGAGCTACGTTAATAAAAATGATAACTCAAAAAAATACACTGAAATTATACGAATGACAATAAGTTAAATCAAACTCAGATTGCGATTCTATGGAAAAAAAAAACAAGTCAAGTAATATTTCATATCAAGTGATTGTTTATCAACCCGTATGTAAAAAAAAGTGCGCGTGTACACCCTGTGCACGTATAATTGCTTAAAATATTTTTTTCGTTTCAGTTCAGACAGTGAAAAGTGATGACGTCAAAAAGGCCTAGTAGTTAAGTCAAACATCACGTCCCAAGATATTATGCTTGGATGACTTTAAAAGCAGACTCCCGCAGAGTGTCATACCAAATGAACAGCCGATTTGCTCAATTGGCATCAGTTGGTAAAGATGATATCTTACTTATTTTTAGTCATCTTGTGCCAATTGGTCCAAAACACAAGGCTAAGGTGGTAGTCGAAGTTTTACTACTTCAAAGGCAGTTTATCAAATCCCTAGCTTATAGGGCTTACACTTTAAATCTACACTTGATCCTTAGGCTTTTTGCAGATACCATAGCAACCGATTCCAAGACAAAAAATAGAAATTACAAAATTAGCAAATAAATAATGCCAGCGCTACTTTGATAAAACCGTGAATAAAAATCGTTTAAAAATTCACTGACCGTTGAAATATCAGTGAACTTTATTGAAAAGCGAACAGACATTTTAAAATAATGACGGTCACATAACAGATACGATGATTTATAAAAAAGGTAATTAACTACTGTCGTTGGGAAAAAGGACGAAAAAAGAGGGCCAGTCAACGACCCCTTCCCGTGTTTTGTTTGACATTTCAAAATGTCCAAATCTATTGAGTAATATCGTCACGCAAACTTTAATCTTTGTTTTCCTGTAAGATAAGAAGCTTGCTTGAAAATTAATAATTTTCTTTTCCTTTTTCATATATAAGTATTGAAATAAGGCACTCTCAGAGTGAACATTAGAACATATCTCGATATTTAAAACGCCATTTCCTTTTAACACTCAGTATCAAAATAAAACTACAACAAACAAGGAGGAGTTCAGAAAACCTACCACTCAACTGAGGTCAGTTTTACGTAAATGGCAACGGATATCTAAAAGGTGTGAAAAATTTCAGAACAATCCAGCTTGGGAGATCCTTTTTTTATGCAAACAATTCTAATGAAAATATCCTTGTAGGTGCAGTTTAAATAATGAAACAAGACATTGGTTATTTTGTCCCCTGCATTTATGTTATTTTTTATCTCGTGGCTACTAGTTTCCCTTTTAACATTTTTATAGCGGATATGTAAATATACTAATGTCGGCGCTGAAAAAAGAAGGGGCAAATTCTCAAGTATTTGACGACATATGACATCTTATTACATCGGCAATTCAGGAAATTATTGAAACTGGGGCAACAGCAACGGAAAACTTTTCATATTGCGACATCATTTCCTTCCCGCGCGTATGCAAGCGCGGTGTGTTCAATCAAAACTCAAGCAAACCAGAAAGGTGAAGGAGTTCTGGAACTTTTCCAAAGCACTGACAGTGACAGGAGGTACTAATATTTCTTTTACTTTTTATTTTAAAATTACCTTGTAAACCTACGACTTGTCTGAGTAGAAATCTACTTCCTAACAAAGAACAAGCTACGTTTGAAGACATCTTTCTGCAAGCAAATTCACTTATTTTCCTCAACTCCTGCAACTTGTCCAAAGTGGCTGAGCCATCATAAGGACAGCGTTAAAAGTCAGATAGGTAAAATTATTCGCAATCGTGTGTTAACATTCTCTAGAAAATTTTGAATTTGGTTTTTTCGCGCTGTTGATTTGGTAGAGAGCGGCAAAAAAATCCGTGTTTCAAACTGTAGTGCCATGGTTTAACCCTTCTGTGTTTAGCGAACGTTTTTCAAAAGGCTTCAGCAAACATGGTGGGATATTGAACACTGAGTCATTTTGGCATTGATAACTTTATGGATGTCGAAAACGAAATATTTTAAAATGATAAAAGCCGACTTATATTCGAATTATAACAGTGCAAGGCAAATGAGCAAAGGAAAAGGATAAATGATCCAACATAATTCGTTATGATTTGACGAGAATTTCATTATAATTAGAAGGCTATTGTTCAAGAAGTAAGATAGATTATTTTTCATTCGGTGTTTTCAACTATTTTCATAATGCACTGTTCATGCCAGATGCACTTTATGCCAAATTAGATCTGTTATATTTCCTTTGTGACGTTTCATGTATCCAAGTAAAAGAAACCGCGTTTTTTTTTTACAAACTGTGACATAAAAGGAAATGTTACATCATAAAAAACGACTAAAAAAGCAAAAGATGTTTTTTATTTATTTATTTTGCTCTGTTTTGTTCACCTTACGTTGTTTTTAATGACAGTTTGAAAAATGTTTACATCACCTTCTTTGTGAAAGATGTCAATGTACTTTTTGCTGCTTATAAAATTACGTCTTTTTGTGTTTTCTGACCATCGTTTTTTTGGTGCATTGCATAATATTGAAGCATATGTTACCTTTTCAGCCGAACGAAAGTGTTAATTAGAAGGCGTTCCTAGACAAACACTTAAAAGATACTTACCACACTAACACGAGCATTCAAAGTGAAATAGTTTATTAAGGAATATGCAGTCATCTGATGATTACATGGGCTATAGCTAGTAGTTAATCGTTCGAAATAATAAATGCGGAGCTGCGTGACATAGGAATAAGGTATGAAAAGTTAGAATAATGTACCACGCCAGATACGATAAAACACTAAAAAAACCACTCCTTATTTGTGGCCAAAAAATGCGGAAACGTATTCCCCATCTAATGCAGTGGTATTAGACCTCGATCGAGGAAGAAGTACTACCAAAAATAAAACTAGAAAGAAGAAAGGAACTTAAAAGGAAAAGACTTACTGACGTAGAACATTGGTGACAAAATAACTCCCACCAAAAGCTTAAATAGTCCCGAAGGTCACATGACAACACCCGAGCCTCTCAATCGTGCCATCAGAATATTAATTTTTGACTGTTTCGTAGCCAGGTCACTCAACCGTCAGAAATTACATTTTCTCCAGCCTCCAAGGAGCAAAAGTAGCAAACGCCTATGTTCCGGCAATGTTATCCGCTTACGTGAGGTTTGATTGCAACCAAAAACTATCGCGAATTCTTTTATCCCTCTCAGCTCAAAATTCCAAGACTTCTAGCGGTGGTCAACTTCATCAAGTGAATTTTGATGACAAAACACCTAGTACGTTATAAGCACACAAGCGCTCTTACAATTGCAAGAAAAAAGAATTAAATTATGAGCCTTGTGTTTTCTCTTTCAGAAGATGATGGACAACTCAACAGCGATCCCACCAACAAACCAGTCAAACCAGCTAAGCTGCAGTCTTCAGATACTGAGCAGTGACACGCATCACTATGGACTGAACATCTCCATCATCGCCATAAACACACCGTTCGCTATTTTTGCTGTCATCAGCAATATTGTGGTTTTGATAACAGTCTACAAGACTCGTGAACTTCGCATTCCCGCGAATATTCTCCTTTGTAGCCTAGCCTTGACAGATCTATTGGTTGGCCTGGTCACTCAGCCTCTCTTTGTTGCCTGGCGCTTGATGCTTCATTACCCATCAACCATCTGCCGATCGCAAGTGTTGCACACTTTGTACGAAGCATTCCTCTACTTATGCACCGGAGGTTCTTTCCTTTGCTTGGCCTATATCAGCACCGATCGCACAATGGCCGTATCAAAACCGCTACATTACCGCGCCCGGGTCACAACAAAACAGACCATACGCAATCTGGTGATACTCTGGGTAATATGGATCGGGTTTATTGTTTTGCGTTACTCCGGCATCGATGAAAGCACCAACCAAATGATAACGTCAGTTATCGCTGGTGCTTTAGTGATCTACCTTCTTGCTGTTCAGATAGTGTTGGTGGTGAATATCAAGCGCAACAACATCCATTCATTGCATTCAGAAGAAAATAGCGCTATGATTGCTTACAAACGCGAGAGGCGCTGCGCTATCACAATTGTTTACATCTTCTTAGCCCTTCTGTTGTTCCTCTTTCCAGCTGTCCTTGTGCAAATTATCACTGGATTCACCAGCTCCAATCAGAGTAAAACTGAGATGAATTTTGCCATCTCTGCGCTCTTGATTAACTCTTCCGTAAATCCCCTGATCTACTTTTGGAGAAGCGACGACATGCGCAAAGCAGCGCGTCATGTATTCATTGGTAAACACAGTGGAAGCAACGATGGCTCTCGTAGCGGAAACAGCGGCAGCAACGGAAGGTCTCAAGAAGAAACTGTATGAGAAAACCTTACAGTGCATGGCTGAACTGCATGTGTCGGCTGAAAAGTGGCAAGATTAGGCCACTCACCTATTCGGCTTCATCTGTTTTTAAGGACTGGTATAAAAATGCATATTCTCCTTACTGTTCTCCATGCATTTCTTATGGAACTAGTGAGGAGAATTGTCTATAAATGAAGACATCTTATCCTTGATGATCACTTTCTTTATTCTCATCACTTAATTGTTTGAACAAGTAGTGATAATGTAAAAATAAATTTCATTTTCGTTACTGTTAGGGCTTAAAACGTTAAGGTTGTGCCAGTTAGATTTTGTTGTTTTTATTGAATGTGTTCTCCTTCTTTAACGATAAAACTCTTGTTTTGCACTCAAAGCTTTTTCCGCCAAAACTTTACCCGCAAAGTTTAAGCTGCCCAAAAAGCGGTTCAGGTTTTTCGCGAGTTCTAAACTCTGTGAAAATAAAAAGCATTTGGGGTAATTTATCTTTTCTATCATCTTAACATACACTGATTCTCATTATTCCCATAGCACGATGCACGAGTTCTTCTACGCTGATCACAGTGGCAACAACGATGAGAAAGTCGCCTTACATTAGCACGTTATTTAGTGACCAAATTTAACTCTCCTCACAGCCGTACATCTTTTTATATTTCTAAGCCAACGCCACGAAAAAAGTGAAGGGACTAATTAATGTGGGTTTTACCAAGAAAACTGTATGAAAATTGTCCATTGTTCATACTTATGTAACATATTAAGATATTTCTAAGACCGTCATCTTTGTGAATAGCTAAGCTTCCGTATTTATTATAGGCACGTGAATTTCAAAATGTTTACAGATTTTTGACTGAAAGTAATGCGATTCTCGCAGCCAGCAAGACGCCCGACTCGAAACCGCCAAAAATTAAAACTCTCAGAAAAACTGAAAATAATCTACATCTCTCATTGTGGGAGAGAAAATTGACACTCAAATTTCCAAGCTGCTGTTTCTAGTTTTATCGATGTCATAGCAGAAATCAGAAATATACACTGGCTACCAAGGGATCTGTAAATAATGTAGAAAGTTACCTGTTTTCAGTTATTTGCAATGGGAAGTTGGAAATCATTATATACTTAATGTCTTTATTTTTCAGAGACTGGTATTAGACTGCCGGTCAAACATTGGAATCAACATGCATTACGTAAGTAAATATGTCGAGTAAGCTGTCGATTGCGATTAGACAATCACGTTTGTCTCGACCAAAACTAATAAATTTGCAGCCAATGTGTCATTTTTCTCTCTGCTAACAAAATAGTAAAGGCCTAAAAATCTCCAGTTTCGTCGAAAAGCAAAAGACGGCCATATAGTTAGTGTACGTATTTGATCATAAAATGTTAACATCTGATGAGACAGGAATAAACTTACAACTTAGATAATAACGAATGTTGAATATCGTGGTGAACTGAACTTATATATTTGCATAATATAATTGTATGTAATTATGTTGTTGGTTCTCTTTATATGCTTCATCCGGTCGACATCAAACTGAGTGCGGATAAATGTTTTGAAATTGTGTGTTGTATGACTAAGGAGGAATGAACAAAATTCAAGAGCATGAACCTTGAATCAATGAAGAAAATGGAAGGACTACAAACAGAGATTCTTGTTGTGTTAGTTTACCTATCGCTGGTTTACGAAATTATCAGCGGCATTCAAAGACGAGGACAACAAACTTTTGAAAAGATGAGGAACGTCTCAGCGAGGACAGGGTTCAAGCCTCCGCGAATCATAAACCGGAAGATAAATACGAGACCTCCAACGCGACAAAACGACAACTCACACCAAACATATCGACATTTTGTTCAGATGAGAATCTTAGCACGAGATTAAACTGGACAAAAAAAGCTGTGAAGACTACGAAAGTGAAAGATGAGAAGCGCTCATAAAATATCGAAAATTACGACCAAGATATGTTTCCGGCGAGACAAAGACAGACAAAACTAGACTTTGCTTGAATGTAATTTTATTTATTACGTTTTGAAGGTAAAAATACTTTTCCCAGTTTAAATTAGACAAAGCTGTTAAAGAAAACATTTGGTGACGAAGTATTATATTCCGGCATATATTATTGTCTTACGTTTAACTCTTGAGAAACCCTTTATAGCTATAGTTGTTGTTGTTGTTGTTTTTTTTTTTTTGTCTACAGAATTCCCCGTAAATCAAAGAAATCCAACCTTATGATAATCGCTTACTAAGGTAGAAAAGCGGCTGAGAGGTGATAATAGTCCATAACACAAAGAAATAAGCTGGCGGTTAATTTAATAAGAGCCTGAAAAGCGTTAAGGTGAATTACAAGCGACGAACCATTGAGAGGACTGTGGTCTCTTTAGTTAAGCCTTTTTTCTTCGCAAAAATAGCTCTTAGAGACTAATAATACGAGGATGTTACTTAACAATTTTTTTTGCTGTGTATTTACTATCTTGTTTTGTCCGTCAATAGAAGATTCTGGCTGAGTATTTTCCTCTTCACTAATGCAAATTAAGACGATTTCCACTGAACGTTCGTGGAAGAAGTGCAAAAATAAGTTACCAAAAAATACTCATAGCATGCCGGTCATTTTGAATAAAAAAAGAAGAAATCGTCAATTCTTAAGCTCCCAAGCTGATCCAGCGAGAGAAAATTGAAAAGACGCTCATGTCACTTCAAAACAAAATGGCGCCCGTTTTTAGCATATGTTTACGAGATTTGACATTCATTTTCTCAAGAATGCTTGAGGATTTAATCGCGGGGTCACTTGGAGAACCAAATTAAAGCGAGATGTTTCAAAAAGTATTCATAATGTTACCGTGCTATAAATAGTTTCTTAGTAAATAATTCTTGCCCTTTTTGCTCGAATGTTGAGCGGAATCCGTCTTAATATGTCCATAAATAGTAATGTCCGTTTAAATGGAAACCATCATTCCGTTGTGGATTGTACTACTTCGGATCAAAAATTACTCTAAAGTGACATAAGAAACAATGTCCAATATTTGCAAAAGAAGTCACGAAAATGACCTCTTGAAAGAAACAAGTCGACCAGTCAAATAATGAATTGAAACTTTGAGCATTTATGGTTTTCCGAAAATGAATTCTTCGGAAGAATCTATAGTCCGCTGTATTTATAATCGATTATTTGCAGTGGTTGAGTTGTCATTTTAATGAGAATGATTGAAAATGTTTCAAATGTAATGGCTCGTTTTGTGTTTTGACTGCTTTATTTCCTAGATAGCATAGGTTGAATAACAGATAAAGCATGTAAAAACTGCAGAAAATGTGCACATGTAAAGTATGCTATTAGTAAAGCTGAATCCAGAGATGAGTATTCAATTTAAAAAAAACCACCAGCCAAACAAATGCGCAGTCTATAGCTGTTTATCCCGGCTCTGGATTGTTCCTTCTAGCTCCTGCCTTATCCATCATGTTCTCAAACATGCTGGGTTTTATGACAATTTAAGACGTGGTTTTTCCTTCTTCGACAAGTTAACCAATAAGGATTCCGTTGTTCAAAAGCCTATCGCTAACACGGGCTTCTTAAGTTACAGTTTGAGATCAGCCAAGGTCGTAAGAACCGGACTGTGTAATGCAGTCAGAAGATTTTCTTCTGTCGTAGGGACTTATCATGGTGCGCCGATTCTTATGCTTGCCAGCGAGTTGGCAGGTTCTGCCAAGAACCTTATTAAGCAGGCCAGATAGAAAGGCCTGTCTTCCTGTTTCGTGGCATCTGATTTTTTTGGCAGTACCAAGAGGGTAGTTGATCGGCCTTGTCATGTTAAGCGTTCTCGAATTTTAGTTACATCTTGCTGTATTTGACCCTAAATATCATGAACAAATCAACTGAAGCAGTGCTTCTACCTCGCGCATATTTCATTAACTTGTCTGTGAGCCTGTAAAAGGTCCAGTTTTTCCTGTGCCTCCTGGTATCCAGGTAACATATTCTCTTTCTGACGGACCATTCAGTCAGGACACTGCTTTTTAGTTTGTATCCGTGTCTGGCCATCCAAAGTAAACAGTGTAACTAGACACGGTCAGTGGGGGTGGGGGGAAGGGAACAGGGGTCGGAAACCTTGGAGAAAATGGAACGGGGAGAGTACGAGAAGCGGGAAAAGTGAGGTAGGGAAAATAGGGAAAATTACACAACATCAGGAGCTGAAAACATTGCTTAATCGAAAAAGGACAAAGAGGCGGCAGCTAACAAATATGAAACGCGGGAATAGGAATTAAAAGTTACGGGAATGGGAAAGTTTGGAACTCCCCCCCCCCCCCCCCCCCCCCCCCCCCACCCCCCTCTCTCTCCCCCCCCCCCCCCCCCTACCACCCCCCCCCCCCCCCCCCGCCCCCCCCCCCCCACAAAAAAGAAAATATATATTTTCCTCAAACCTGTCCTTCCACTCTCTTTTCCCGCTCGGT
>Ga0126336_10000349_pt1 | contig 17561 bp, 11 predicted proteins | sample SidCmetagenome_FD_92530 | JGI IMG/M metagenome (GOLD analysis project Ga0126336, IMG submission 92530) | Coral microbial communities from El Islote,Puerto Morelos, Mexico - Siderastrea C C metagenome | ecosystem: Host-associated > Invertebrates > Cnidaria > Coral | place: El Islote,Puerto... | reverse complement strand
GGTCCGTATTGAGAAAAACTGTGCCCTCGGTCTTGAGCACGGCCCTCGGCCTGCGGCCTAGGGCCGTACTCAAGACCTCTGGCACAGTTTTTCTCAATACGGACCTCCCGGCCGGCAAATAATATATATGTATTTCAAAGCTGGATAGAGTTGAGCCTTATTTTGCTCACTTATGTAATTCATACAATTGGAAACGAATGATCATTCCTGTCATATGTAATGAGATCCGGTCCAGGGAACGCAGAAAATGGCGTTTCAGAGAGTCCAATTTCAAAAATTTTCCGGGGGGCATGCCCCTGGTCACCCCCTCCCCCAAGAAGTTCCTGCCTTCTGGACTCACGTTTGTGCCATTGGCACTCACGTCCGCTTGTGTTAACTACAAATCCGGTACTTTTAAGTGTTACCGAAGACCCTGGAGATGTACATGTAAATGGTTTTGCAGGACATTTCATCCTTTTATATATAATTTGCGCCGTGAGGAAATTTGTTCACAGTCGCTTTGAAGGAGTATACTGAAGACACTGGCTCCGTTACCTTTCAAGAGGTCAACGTTAACTTACCTTGCTATTCACTAAATCATTCTGAACGCTTGCGAACGAACCTAAGACGCCAATCATGAAGATGAGAATCAAAGCAGAAAGTAAACGAAACATTTTTGAACCCGCCCTTAACCACGCTCCTTCGCGCAGACTGTTGTAGTCAAGAATCAAGGTCCGTGACTGGGTTGTTTAGTTTTCTCAGATTGACTGGGTGTATAATATTATGTGATAAAAGTGAAGTAGAATTCCTAGCTTCCAAGGTGGAACTCTCGAAGTGTCACTTGTAAAGAGTGCTTTCTTCCTGTTATATTGTTTTGCAAGCTAAGAACAAGTAACGAGTGCCAAGAAAAGATATTCAGACTTGTTTCATCTGTTGTGAATACTATTTTTGTTTTAGCTAAATCTTTAAGATATTAAAGAAACTTTTGGCCCTTTTCATATTTTCACATATTTAAAAACAATATGTTATTTTATAGCAATTAACTTTTGTTAATTTGCTAAAGTATCTGAGATTTATCCCATGCAAACTGCACGCGTTATGAACAAACGAAAGTAAATTTTTAGACGGCTTAGCAAACACACAACCAATGGAAACTTGTTTTTCATCCATAACGTGAACGAAAAAAATGAGGCACTCCTGACTCTAAATATATTACGTTTTTTAGACTTTTATTCATGTAATAAAAGTATTCACACACTTTTAATGTTATATCCGAATTGCGTTTGACAGGATGATGATCGATATTGAGGGCGATAATGTTGATGAGGAGGATATTATTGCCCAGCGAACAGAATCCCCTTGGAACTATGAAGATCGTAGGGGACTCCGCTTGCAGGCCAGTAAGATGATGTTAAAAATGCCCGATAAAACAAAATTTAAAACCTGAACGGCAGTTGTGATTTCTCTGTGTGCGTGCTCTATTGGGTTAAGTTCGAGGAGAATGATAGCATCTTTCAAGAGAGTCTTCCATATATTGTTCTTGCTCCTTTTAACTTGAAACTTGTAACAGATACCGAAATGATAACATAACAATGCTTGTTGGACCGATAATGAATGAACGTTAGGCCTCATTCGGTTTGACTTCACATGGTGACGATGATGGCAGTGATGATGATGATGACGACGACGACGACGACGACGACGATGGTGATGATGATGATGATGATGATGATGATGCTGATGATGACTGTGATGATGATGATGATGATGATGTCCCAGTACTTGCGCTACTGGGTTACGTTATTTGGAGTAGCAAGGCAAAAAAACGATACTGACTGCGATACTGGTTCACAAGTGAGAGACCGCCAGCCACATTTAAACTATTGAGTTCTTGCCATTTAAGTTAAGGTGGCTCTCAAAACAGATACTGAAATGATATCAAAGCAGTTTAGGGTTATTTTCAAGGGAAAAAAACCCACTCATTGAAATGATAGGATTTGAAACTTTTTAGGGCTTCGCATGCAGTTCCCATCATCTTCAATCGGTAACAGGAAATGAGGGGTGGGTGGGCGGAGAGGGGCTAACCACGACTCTGAACAGTTAAGCAAGAGACTTACTCTCTTTGGAAAAATTACTATCTTCAAAAGCTTAGCTGTTTCTAAAATTCTTTATATATGTTCAGTTTCCTTCCAACACCTGAATGCGTCTTAAGAGCTAAATTTTATGACTTTCTCTGGGATGGTAAAAGGGATAAAGTGAAAAGAACATTTACACAATCTGCGTGAAACTAATTTACAAGACCAATTTACAGTGCTAAAGAAATGTCGCACAAAGCTGGACTGTTTGATCTACGGAGATGCTGTTTATCAGGAACAGAAAACCAAAAGTTAACACGTAGTCAGATTCCTTTCGCGCAAACCTTTTCACCTGACAATTCAATACTTTAATTGTTTTTGAAGTTGTCATGTGAATTAAAAAAAATTAGTAAACTTTTAGCGTGCAACCTTCGAGTTATGGACGCACACGGAAGGTGTGCCTCTTGAGTGCTTGGTAAACCTTTCAAGTGCAACCATATCTAGATGGTTGCACAGCTGTGGAATTGTTGTTATGACATAGCTAGCGAATCCGCGCAATCAAATTCACCTTACGTAAGCGTGCTCCATAATCCTGTTGACTGCATGCTGGTGGCGTGAGCAAACTTAACTTTGTTTTTTTCTGTCTGTGGGGGCCTAAAGTGTCTTCTTCGCGCGCAACTCGGCAAGTAAATGACCAAGAAAAATCACTTTACGGCAGAGTTAAACTAGGGAGAAATTACAACAGCGAAATTGCTGCAGAGTGTTTGTTTCTTAGGAGGAGCAAGGAACTTCGTTGAAAAAAAAATTAAGCTTAATTCAGTCTTTGGTGTTGTGTTTTAATACGATTTCTTTCACCGTCACACTCTCAACAAATGTTCACTAAAGGTAGGCTTTATTCGGAAAGCTTTTGACACCAAAATATCAAGACATGACACAAAATAAAACACAGTACAATCGACGAGAACCATTTAATAACAAGTGTCACACGTTTTCGGTGATTAACTACCAAAATCAAAATTAAAAAAAAGCATTGACAACCAGAAAGGACGACATTTTTCTCGGCTATAAGTTTAATTATAGTACACCAGAAACCCATAAGGAGTTGAAACGTGTAACTCGCGTTCAATGCTCGTGAATATTCAACCTCGTCCCCAGGGCCTTCTCCTCGTTCAAAATGGTGGTCGGAGAAACCCCTGGCCAAGGCTGCTGAAATACTCCATGAATCGTGGAGTATTTTGTCACGTGACACACGATGAAATGGCTTTTTCGGAGGTTGTTTCCAGCGTCTGGCGGCCCTGTTTGTTTTCTGCAATCGGAAACCATTATTCAAACAAAACGAAGACATTTCATCGTGTTTGCGAGACGAAATTCAAACGAACTTTTGGAGCCACTTAAGCAGCCTTGGCCAGGGGTTTGTCCGACCGCCATTTTGAACAAGGAGAAGGCCCTGGGGACGAGGTTGCGTGAATATTCATTTTTCTAAGTACCATATTTGGAAACCCCTCGCTCCAGTCCACGCACGCGTTATGACCTGAAGATTGCAGCGTTTCTTGCAAAGCTGAATGGATCAATGAAACTGCTCGGAAGTGAACGTCCGAGAATAATTTTTGAAAAAGTCTTGCAACTATTTAAAATGTGGTACAGGTTTGGGTTTCCTGAAAAATTGTTGTTTTCATCGCCCAAAGCGGATTGAAGCTGTATGATTTCAGAGTAGATGAAGATGGAGAGTTGAAACGAATAATAATAATAATAATAATAATAATAATATTATTATTATTATTATAACAACAATAATAATAATAATAATAATAACAATAATAATTTAGAACTTATATAGCGCATTTTCTATATGAATATAATCAAATGCGCTTTACAAGCAGGTGGAATTGGAATTTGGAAATGTTGGTTTCAGGTTCAGAGGTTCAGGTTCAGGTTTCAGGTTCAGGTTCAAAACTTAGTGGTTTCAGGTTCAGAGGCCGCGGACGAAATGTGCATGGCAAAACAACAGTGAATCAAACAACTGTGAAAGCTATCATTCAACTTATTTTGCATTACATTCTCTTTATTTGAACATTTGGAGCTGCTTGAACTCAGAGCTACATCGACTGCAGGTAAAACGATGTTATTTTGTGTAGTATATCGCCAAAGAAAATGTTGGCTTTTCTTATCCAGCTTATTTAGCTTGATTTTGGTAGCGAATCACCCGAAATGTGTGACACTTAAATACAGCTATTAAACGTTTCTCTTCAATTTTTCTGTGTTTTATTTTTTTATCATGTCCTGATATTTTGGTGTCAAAAGATGTAATGCAAAATAAATTGATTGATCGCTTTCCCAGTTGTTTGATTCGCTTTCCCAGTTGTTTGAGCACTCAAGAAGCTAGAGTTGCTCCCGGCTGCGCCTCGAGCAACTCTTACGCTTCTCTCGTGCTCTCCAAACTTCCCGCGTGCATCCATAACTCGATGTACGCACGCTAAAGCATGAACCAATTGTTAAGTAACGCTTTTGGTAGAAACAACAAAAACAACAACAAAACAAAACAGCAAAAACGTTATTACGGTATCATGAGTATCTAGTAAACTAAAATAGTAACTGATATGGGAACATGAAAAACCTATGAAGAATAAATCAATATCAAATAGCGGAGTAGCATAAGAATAAATCAGTTGAATGAAAAGCATTCGTTGATTCCGTAGGAATTAATTAAAAGTGCCTTGGGGACTAAGCGTGCCAAGGAATCAACGAAGGGTTTTTAATCAATTAAATTATTTTTGTTTTTCACGTTACCATGTTTTCACTAATAACGTAGCACAATTCCTTGATTCGGTCCCTCGACTAGATGACAAATCCATTAATTTTCTCCACTGTTTCGCGTTTCACGTGGCCACCCACGCCGCACCCCATCTTCTTTAGAAACTAACCCTTTATTCTTTATAGGTAAAATTACTCTTGCAATCGATGTCAACGTGTGTTTCTCAACATTCGCTTCTCGAATTGCGGACAAAATACCTTATATTTGGAAGCACCAACCTACTCTTCCCCGACACTGAAGGATCGAGGCAGAACACGAGACCTTCATACTTATATTCGACATGCCCCACTAATGGATGTTTGCCGATTGAAAACGCACATCGTTACTCGTCCAAAATAAAAATGATCGAAAACGCAATCGCTTCGATGCATTTTCACCTATCCTATACAAAACGATGTGTTTTTTAGAGTCTCCAATTTGAAAAATCGCCATTTTCATAAACTTTTTCCTCCTTGTAGCGTAAATGATAGGCTGAAACGCACCAAAAAGTGTGTCTTTTCCAATGAAAAGGCATTTGTGTGGATATGATGGGGCAAACGGGATGTGAAAGTGACGCAATGTCGTTCCAAGCTGCTGGTTGGTCAGATACCAAACGTTCTGGGACGCGCTCTGAGGTGAACCAAACCGGAAGTAGGATTATCCAACGCAAATTAAACACAACAACAAAGCATCACACAACCTCGTTTTCAGGCCCTGATGGCGAGTTGTAGCCCTCAATTGGGTTGCTCGTTTTCCTTTACAGGCAGCCCAAGCACACAATACTGATAAAGGTCGCAAAATTGTTTCTCATATTTCAGCCCTGGCTTCTTCAGTTCCTCCCTGGGAAGCCTTGAAATATCCCACCAGAATTTATAAACAAACAAGAGGCTATGTGTAGCCTTCACTCGGGCCGTAAACAGCTTGAAAGCACGAGAAACCCCGAAACAAGAACAAATTTGCATTAAAAAAACACAAAAACTTTAACCTCCCAAAAGGATCATAAAAGCGTGTTCAGATGATGATGCAATCGCTAAACGATTATGTGTTCTCGTTCCCAGAGCCCGCGCGGCCTAACGATCGCGACACGAACAAAACGAAACAAAGCAAAACAAAACAAGACAAATTAAAAAAAAAAAAAAAAGAGGGCCCGCGCAATAAAAAATTTCAAAAATTTTCACGCCGCCTCTAGTCTTCTTCCCCCCCCCCCCCCCGCCTCCCCTTTTCCTGAGGAAAACAAAAACTTTGGTAGTTCTTGGTTTCCGGTGACCTGTTATGGACAATTTGCACTTCCGGTATGTAAGGAATTAAGTAATCACTAGCCTGTGTAAACGCTGACCCTTGCCAAACCAAACGTCCTCAAAAACAGCGACATAAACATTTAAACGCTTACCTTTACTTAACTTCCATACGCAGCAATACTCAATACAACGGAATTAGACTCCTCTCTAGCATTAATTTTTTCGTAACCATCACTAGTTGAGAAACATAAGTAAAACAGACTTTTAACAGTGGCCTTCGGTGACCTGCTTGGCACAATTAGCCCTTCGTGTACTGTCACGATCTGTCAGCGTGTTCCCTTTAAAAACATGATTTAACACGTCTGCAGCAATTGTAACGTAGTTCGTCAATAAATTCCCTGAAATTTTCTGCGATCATATATATAAAATTTATAACAGCAATACCATTCTCGTTCAGTAAGCCTTATATGCAGTTGTCTCTGTTGGCTGCGCGACACCAAGAGGACAACGTTCCAGTGACGGACGACGACGAACGACGTCGAAAGGAATGCAAAAGGAATGCAACTTCCATTTTATGAGTCGGCGCGACGTGCATATATGCACGACGGCCGCCTTAAATATTAACTCCAAGACACTCACAGGGTCGCAAAAGAATCACAAAAGCGTGTTCAGCTGATGATACAATCGCCAAACGATTACGTGTTTTCGTTTCCCGATCCCGCGCGGCCTTACAATCGCGTTACGAACAAAAAGAACCGCTCGGCAGACCTTGACTCGTGGCCTCCGGCCCGAGTAATAATGATAATAATAATAATAGTAATAATAATAATGATGATGATGATGATGACCATCACCCATCACCATCACCATCTCTTGGTTATGTGAGCTTACTAGTTTGTGGGTATGAGGTCAAGTGGCTGATTTCCGTTGAATTTTTAATAATGAGACAAAGCACGATATACAATAGAAACTGTCACGTACAAGTGCCAGAATTATAATGTATACCGTCATATGCCTTCAATACTAAATCGTAGAGACAAATTGGAAGATAGTCATACAAGATAAGTTGTTTCTGAGACACCTTTGCCTGCTAATTGACATCCAAGAATAACAAGCTTTAGAAGCGTGCACTCTGGCTAGTTCGCGAAGGTTGCATTGGTTTCTTTCGTCTACAATATCACGTTTTTACCATATAACAAGCATGTTAAAAACGTAGTGAACCCATCCAGCCAACTAACGCCTCGTCAAGAATTGTAGCTGATAAAACGGAGGACGGCGAAAACCATGAAGAACCATAAGGACTAAAATCTTACACTGGAAACTTGACGCAATTTGTACCCCCTGCCTTTATGAACCTTTATACCCTACGTGACTTGCGCGACGCGCACTTATCGTCTTTGTTACCGAAAGAATACCACAAGTGAACCAGAGAAATGTGGGTCTATATCCACACACAAACTCCATCGAGTGATAGCAATGTGGTCTTCATTCCACGAAGCCACACAAACACGTAACATAACTGGCCTTAATAGAAAAGGATATTTTGTTTCAAATGTTTCTTTTTTTCCATTAAACCTGATAAATCAACCAAAATCTGTCTCAAAAGAGTAAGACTTGTCATGATAAACGACTTCAGATTGTTTGGTTAAGACGTAACCGGTTTAGATTGTTTGGTTAAGACTTGTCATGATAAACGACTTTAGATTGTTTGGTTAAGACGTAACTATAACTTTTACATCCACAGAGAGCCTTCATCTTACGCTAGAAATCGATGATGGTCAGCTTTATTTTACCCCCAATTTGTTTGAATTCATTGCGTGGTTTCTATTGAATAAAATCTCGAAGGACATAGCAACGTTTGCGGTAGTAACTAAATTACACTCCCGCTATCTGGAACACTCTCGAGTAGCAGTGTCCAGGCCCTCCCCAGATGGAGCGTGGAGGCCTAGCATGAAGGGACGTGTCTGTGGTCATGGTAATGATGATGAGGTCAGATGCACGATGGTCGAGTAACGATCGAATGGAGAAAATGCACCAAAGCATGACATATTATTGTCATGTTTCGCTCATTGCACGAGATTGTAGGGTGTTTTCTTTTTCGTTACCTGTGCTCTTACGTTTCAACTGGATCCATGGTTTCAATAAGCAACGTCGTAAAATTAAATGCACCAAAACGCTAATCCGATAAATAGGAAGCAAAAAGGCAACTCTTTAGAGAGTGTACAACAGGTCTCACTATAAATAGAAGGATGCTGCGATGTTAATCGAGTATGCATCGTATAGTAATATTTTACGAAGACGTGATCCGCTAACTTTGATAAATTTGAGGATTGATAACCTTTTTAGTAAGGTCAAGGATCGGGAACGGATATTTGTCACCAATGAAACCGTGATGAAAATCCAATATCAGTTGAGGTGAATGGTCAAAATCCAATTTATTGCTTGATGCTAGAGGTAATTAGACTTTAATGGAAAAGGTTTTTGGGATGATTGATTGGATTGAACTTTTCCAGTACCAATTTCCAAGTACCCACAGACAAAGTGTATCACTTATCGACATCGATTGTCAACGACTGTTGTCGCTTGCTTAGGCGAGATAACAAAGGATCGTTTATGATGACCTGTAGCAAACAAAATTGTAGATCGCCAACTGTGTTTCTTTTGCGACTAACTCAACCAAGAGTAATAATTGTTCTATAAGCAATCAAGTTTCACCCGTTGACAATCGATTTTCTTAGTTTATCCTAACTACAAATCTTAGAAGATTTTTACAAATGGCAGCCCTTCACTACCATGGTCAAATCACTAGTACGTAATCAATAAAAGTATTACCTTCAACTGTCACAAAAATTGCCAAAAGAAGAACAATTCTTGGGAAATTGCCGATAGTGAGAACGTTACTGGACGCCATATTTCGAGAACGACAGGTCAAACATGTAAAGGTCGCGGATGTATTTTCTGCAAAGCCTGGATATCATTCAGTTTGTCTAAATATACCAAAAATGGTGCGATTTCCTGTCACTTGCTATCCATCAAATCTGGGCGTCAATATAGCAAAAAGTAAAAGGCCTTAGTTTCTTCTGTGAGTTGTCTATCGGTGTTGACTTTCGCTATTTATTGAAACGTAAGAACTCTATTGAATTTTCTCATATCGGGAGTGACTATCTGGAGCGGCATTTCTTCACTAACCCACCTATTCTAGCTTGAATGTTACTTATTTGACTATATAATATTATTTTGGCTATGTGCCATGAAACAAAATCATATTTACATATGTTTAACACTGTCACGAATCCCTAACAACAGATGCTTGCTTGAGACGCGACTGGTCCCCAGTTCCACCCCTTCAGGCTTCTAACCTGGGGAAGCCCGTCCTACCAAACCGGCTGAGACGTGCTGGATCTGAGTATTAGTGAGACTGGCCCTTGCGGGGCACCGTCTTCTAGCGATGCGAAAAGAAAGGAATTTCGTCGTAGTAGGCTGTTCTAGGACACTGGACGACTGATTGGTATGTGAATGAGGAAGCATATTTTGACCGTGGTTTTGTTCGGGACAGGGCTAGGTAATGCAATACCTCTACCCATTTTATATTTGGAGGAAATTCGAAATAAGGGGCGCGACCGATTGATGTACACAACAATTTTCAAGAGGTTTGGACATTATACGGATAAAAATAGGTCATTTAAAAGGTGAAAACAAATGGGAAAGCCGTGGAAGTGTCGATTCAAATGAACTGGACATTAAAGGGCTCAAACTTGCTCAAAGGAACGAATTAGTCCCAGGACGGACTATAACTGAGGCATATACTTCGGACCTTGGAGTTCCTGAGGCTTTTTGTAGCATTTTCTGGACAAAGCTGGAAACACGGTTGTTTGTTATGACCATGTATTTGAAACATCAAAAATCAGTTTCAGAAGAAAGGTGAGGTGGTAAATGTAAACCCAAACAAGTTCATAAAATTACCCCCTCCGAGGTGGCTTCAGACTATGAGAAAAATGACCAAATGTCTGGGCAATACCATGCAGTCAGATTCTACCTAGCCCTAACCACACTGCTTTTCGCTTTCATCTTAGTTTCCATTCTAGCCCCTGGCGACCAATAGCTACCCTAAAGTTTTGACACATGACATTCTTCAGCTCTACAACGTATGAAAAAAAGCCCAAAGAAGCGAAGGAACAATCTGCTAAACACATGAGAACATTGTTACCAACTTCGAAAACGACTACATTCTTATTAGACATGGTTTAAAATTAACACTATCCAGACCGAGGGCATGGAATCTTCTCGCAGTGACATTGGACGTTTATAATTTTAATATGCAATTAGACGCCACTAAAGGTGGCAAAATATTTCTAAAATTTAACTACTAGGAGCAATCTAAGATGATTTATGGAAATTGATGTTACCATGGCAACCATATTTTGAGAAGCAGCTTTTTTTTCAGCATGTGCTAAATTTGCTGATTTTTTCGCCAAAAATGTGTAACTTTCTTACAGTAATGTTCACACTTTTAGATCAAGCTAGTGTTCTTTTGTTGGCTTCGAGTTCTTTTCGGCCAACTTTGGTTGTTTTCCAAAGCTTTAAAAAATATAGAAATCCAAGATGGCTGCACAGTAACTTTTAGGAGAGTTATAAACTCCAAAGACCGGAGCTAAAATTTCAGACTCAAAATTATCTCCTTTTCGTGTTATGCCAAGTCCCAAATTTAATTTAAAATGGGGTTTGAAAAAACTTTAGTCCAAAATGGAGTTATTTTTACTCATAAGTTTACGAAGTTAACTAAACTCCTCTTTGGAGTTACAACAACTCCTAAATAAATTAATTAAACTCCACTATTAGGGGACAACAAAACTATGTTTCAGGCGCTGTTTCAACTCTTTGAAAATTACTGTGTACAGTTTCTAAACCATGACGTAATATCCACGACACCTCATCACCTCACGTGCTAAATCTCAAAAAAAATATTTTTGAGGTTCTATTTTCCCTCTAAGTTTCGGCAACATAGCCTTAATACGTCCGACGTTACTGATATATAGGAAAGTAATCCGTTTTACTCCATTCCAAGAAGTTAAAAAAGCCCGATCTGAATAGGTTTAACAACATTAAGTAATCACAAGAGTGGCTAAAATTTGTTGAGGCTACGACTGTTTACCAGAGTTGAGCACCTGGGTTGAGCATTTTTCTCATCAAATTTGAATATCTTGAGTTCGAGAACCTTTTACGTCCGCAAAGTCCAGTTTTCGTTATTTATCCGTTGCTTTTACTTCTAATCTCTAGTATCAAGCACTGTATACTCAATAGGCTTGTCGCGTGACTTCTTGAAGATCATCAGCGCTGTTCCCGCCAAGCACGCAACGCTCATAATAAACAGAGCGACCATGGCAGTAAGACTGGAACCTAAAATGAACAAGGTTTAATTAAAAGAGTTCAGTCAGTTGACAGAACAATAATATGGTGTCATATCAGTTGATTGATATCCAGGCCGCACTAACCACTCGGATCAGGCTTCTGTTCAGATCTATCTCGGATGGAACTGAGCTTAATGTGAGCTTAATCAATGAATGATCAAATTTTGCTGGATCGATTTGAGATCGCTCTGGGTTAAGGAGTTGATCTAAAATCGATACCAGTTTGGCCTAGACCGTTCTGTTCTGCTCTGAGGATGAACAAAAAGCCGTTCTGTATTAAGCCCAACCTCGTTCCCAAGATGTTTTGGTTTTTTTTAGTAACTTGGTGTTAGGCCCTCAAGACAACTTTCGTTCCCTATTTCAACGCAACCTCTAGAGGAAATTGTGGCCTTTAAATCAACAAAACAAAAAGTCATGCCAATTATGCAATAAGGATATCGATTTAGGATGTATAGTTATTTATATGTTAGTTTAGAATATTAAATTTTATTTTCGCACCCCCGTTTTTCAAACTATTGCCATCCTTTTCTTCTCGTTTCCTGCGTGTCAGGTGGAGTGGACCCTGGGCCAAGGAGTACACGTCATCAGTCATGTGATCATTTACTTCTCGTCTTTGTCGGTCACTTGGTGAACAGCTTCTCGCACACTTGGAACTTGGGTCGCTGGCGTTGCACACAACCACGTGACAATGAACGAAAACAAATGGATGGTCAGCAATGAATTCAAACGCTTCCAGACTGAACCGCTGGGCACTTGCTGAAGGTGCATCATGGTATTTCACAGTTACGTCATTTGGGCACCTAAGAATATGGAAACTTACATCATCCTCCTTTAGACAGATCAAAAAGGAAAAACAGCAAGGCTGAATAAAAAAGATGGCAGCTCTGGTTTGGAACCGAAGTATTAATAACGTAGTGCATTTTCAACTGTTTGGCTACCTTCTGTGGACGGAGAACATGGAGCTTATTTTAGAAACTGACCTATTTTACCTCACTTTAGATTTAACAGCAAAGACTAACATTCTCTTTCCATATACTTGAGTTTGCTACGAAACATAACAGATACTGTCCTCCAACATTTCGTTTCCAAACTCTACGGGACCCTGGTGAAAATCCTATAAGGATCCTACAGGATTTTCTAGGATCCTAAACGATCCTACAGGATCCTGTAGGATTACACAGGATCGTACCCAGGTTCCTCATGTTTGATAGCATCCTGCCCAAGATCCTGCACAAGGATCCTTGATGATCTTTGCAAGGAATTTAAGGACCTTTGCAGGATCCTCAAGGACCCTTGCAGGGTCCCCAAGGATCGTTGCAAGGGTCCTCGCGGATCGACGCAAGGACCTCAAGGATCTTTGCAAGATTAAGCAAGATCTTTGAGGATTTTGAGTGAATATCCTCAAGGTTTCCCCTAAAGGTCCTTCTAAGATCTTTCTAAGATATCCACCTGCGAAATCCGCGTCCTGGATAGCGTCTCCACTTCGTTCTTTTTTTTCTTTTCAACTCTGACCGACCTACAAGTAAATCAGCCGGCCGACTACCTTAGGAAACTGACGAACCCAACTCAGCAACTGACGTGGTGTTCATAACATTATAGAACAAGTCGTCCTACATACCCCGTTCTTATGAACTCGTACTTCAAAGGATTCTTCTGATCCTGAGTGGGTGTGGCAAAGCATCGATCAGCGATGATTGAAAGCTGCTTGTCATTTGATGCCACTGAGACCTCAAAGAACAGAAGCTTGCGCAACACCACAGCGACAGGAAAATCATCCTTCATGTAAGGACTCACGAATCTCTTGTCAGGAAACATATCCAGAGAAAGCGTGAAGTTTCCTTGCCCTTGATCGCTGAACACAAGTTTTCTGTTACTCGGCTTCCAGCTAACTGTCGATACCACGCCATATTTCGAATAAAAACAACTGAAAGGGATTTCTATTTCACGCACGCGTGTCACGACATCATCATAATTCACAGGGATTTCCAAAACTGCGTTGGAGTAAACAATTGTTGTAGATGAGTGCCTCCTTGCTGTTTTGCACCCGGTCAGTGGTGTCCCAAGAAAAAAGTGTGTACTTGTTTCTGTTGCTTTGCATGTGGTGTCCAGGAGACGAAGGTGTTCATGGTCAATACCACGAAGAACAGATTTAGGGATGATGATGGTCATATTTTCGCTGTTACACTTAACATCAACACCTGCGGCTTTAACAAAATAAAACAAAAAAGGAAAAATAGAAAAATGGAAACTCCTTGAGCAATTTTTAAAGTGATATATCAACCAGTTATTGAACAGATCTAAACCGTGGCCTTTCAAAGGAAAGCTGTTGTCGCTATTTTCACATTGCACTGTCGTTTGGTTTTCAAACGTAAGCCAAACGTTGAATTCCTTTTCCAGTGGTGATTTTTTGCACTCCAAGGTCTGTGAGGTCGGGTTGCACAGAAAATCGCGTTAATTTAAATTAAACTGCTCAATATATATTTTATTTTGTTTCGAAGTGAAGAGGCGATATGCAAATCATCACAAGAGAACCACACTGTCAGTGTGTTCCGATCACGAATACGCTTATGTTAATAACTAAAAAAAATCATTCGACCAGGTTGCTGGAAAAAATGTCATAAGATTCGATATTTACCATGACAAGTCTTGTTATCTGATGCCAGGCTCAATTCCGGGTCTGGACATTCACATTTGTAGCCTCCTGCAGTATTAACACACTTGTGGCTGCAGCCGCCATTTCTTGTCAAGGAACACTCATCAATGTCTGAAAACAGCCTCCAAATTAGAAAATGACACTCAAAAAGGCATAAGAAGCACAAAGTACTGCAAGCAAGGCTGATTACTACGTAGAAACTTGTAACACGACTGTGCCGTGATACACTGAGCCCAAACCGAAAGTTTAAATGCAACTGTGGACAGCTGTTTCGCCGTTATTGCGGCTCGTCAGTTCGAGTGACTAACCTGACCGAGTCAGTCCTCTGCCGGATGTGCACATGGTTTTAAATATGGCCTCGAGATCAAATGTTTGTCAGCGTGAATAGCGTTTGACTATTTGAAATATCATGCCACTGTCGTGTAAGCTAGGCGAGGACAGACAAACCATCCGTGAACGAATACATGGCCAAACCATGTTAAAAAAACGTATCGTTTCGGATCTAAAAAGATATACGGTCCTAAATAAGAAAAATGAGAAAGTAGAAAAGGACCGTGAACGAAAATGCTGCTGGTGTATTCACCTATAACTCATAAGAAGCATGCATGATTACCTCACCAGTTGACAATTACATGATTTAGCACCTGTCAGTATCGTACAGTGTACTGCAGTGACGTATGCAGAAGGGGGTTGGGGGGGGGCACAGAAGAAAGGGGAGGTGACGGAAAAGTTAAAATGTTTCACAATGAAAACTTTTATTTTGAACGTTAATGAGGCCAGAACACGCACCCAGGAAGGTTGGCACCCTCCCAGTCATGAAATAGTGATTAAAATCTCTCGGAAACCTGGTAATTGGGTTCCTGACAACCTCGATAAACTTGACAAAGAACTAGTGGGATCAAAAGCGAGAATTAGACCTAAATCAGCCAACACAATGCAGATATTTTATGGTCCATGATTGAGAAGTGAAACTCACACTGGACACCATAACCACTGAGCTGGTGAAAAGTGTCACCATTTTAAATGGTCCGCTTTTTAAACGGTGTAAGGCTGTTTTCTCTGTTGAAAAGCAATTAATTATAGAGAAAAATCAAGTTCACTTACCAACGCACGAAACTATTTTAGCACTGTTCGTCCACTGGCCACGTGGCCCACATTGCTTATAAGGGGGACCTTGAAGTTTGTATCCCCGTGGACATGAGAACGTGCAATTCGTGTTGATGTTCATCTGTGACGTCACACAATTACTTGGTGATGTTCTTACCAGACGACCAACGGAAAGAGCTGCACACTTAGTAGCTAGAATAAAATATATAGTTAAATGAATAAATGATAGTTACAGTAATAAATAATAATAAATGAACTATCGCTGCATATAATACAAATGGATGGAATGCTGGTTGAATTAAAATCTCTTTAAACGAAACACAGGTGTGAAAAAAGACAATTTTGGATTTATCAACTGAGTTGATAAGGTAAATTGGCCACCGTAAAGAGATTGAAAGCTGGCGTTTCGAGCGTTAGCCCTTTGTCAGAGCAAATTGCAAAGGGCTAACAAAGGGCTAACGCTCGAAACGTCAGCTTCCAATCTCTTTACGGTGGTCAATTTACCTCATCAACTCAGTTGATAAATCCAAAATTTTGTGTTCAACTCCACACTGATGCAGCACCAGTTTCTTTAGAAACTAACCCCCCTGTTTGCTTGTGAAAAAAAAGGTTTCTTTGTCATTTTCAAGAACTAATTTGTTACCTTACCCACACAGCTGACTGTGTTTATTTGTCGGTCCCAGGCTCCGCTTCTTCCGCACTGAGTAGATGGAGGACCGCTGAGTTGGTATCCGTGGGCGCAAGAAAAGGAACAAGTTGATCCATAGTTTTGACTGGACCAAAGGCAATGAGAAGGGGATACATGCACACCACTCCCCAGAGAAAGCTTTTGGCATTTGGCTGAAATAAAAAAAAATCGATTTAAAACAAACAAACAAACAAACTGACAGACTAAAACTGTTCTAGAGTTCTGCCTTAAGTCAATTGTTTAGTTGCTTTACCTCTACATATCAGTTTCTGGTCATTATATACCATAAAAAACGGTGTTTTATTTCTCTTAAAATAATCATAGTTCGATACGAAATGGCCCTTTGTTAAATGGAAAGTACACTTTGAAGAACGTAAGTTCCTCGTACTGTAGTGGTCATCGCCAGAGTGAGCTTTGAACCGTGTGTGACTTGGTAAAGTCTACTCACGAACCACATGGGCGCCGTAACACATATATCTGTGTAGTAATAGGCCTGAATGGAGTCCAATTCGGTCTGTACTCATACGAGTGATTAACACAGTCGGACGACCGCGTAGCGGGAGTCCGATCTGTCTAATCACGAGTATGATTACAGACCGAATTGGACGACACGAAGTGCCGTTACCAATTAATCATATCTATGACAAAAGTCGAGAAAGAAAAAGGAGAAAACGTACTGGAGAAGGAAATAGACAACAATTTTATTTGCGAGATACGTAAAAAAGAACATATTCAAGTGTAACTGATCCATTAGAGCGCGCGCTGTGACGCGTACTGCCCAATTACTTAGGCATGACGCGTACACTCTCCAATTACATTGTCCTAACTGTCATACTAGTGGTCAAATCACGGCTGGTGATAGCCAATCAGATTCGAGAATTTTATTATAGTTATGATTATTGTGATAATGCTGCATTAGAACTACAAATGAATAAATAAATTTCATTGAGTACTATGGGATGCCCAGGGAGCAAAATCAATATTGCTCGTCATCATATCATAACAAAGGAACGTTACGTTACCTTGAACTTGAAAACTGTCACCCTTGATGGATATTCTACTATGACACCACAAGCCTACGTAGTTGTCACTCCTAGCGTCAGCTCCACTTCCTAGCATGGTGATTTCCTTGACTAACTTGTCGTTGACGTAAATTCTTACTTGACTACCATTGACTTCTGATTTGAGGTTATACCAAGCACCAGAACTTATCGGAAAGTTGATCATTGGACTGTATTCTGGACCAGAACTTGTGATGCGCAGTGAATCGCCCAAAATATAATAGCCCCACGCCCCTGTTACTTTTCTGTCAACATATTCAATAAAACAAACAAAAAAGTTCAGTCCATTTATCCAGCTGAAAGATATTCACATTAGCTCTGATTTGCATTTCGTGCGAACAGTTTCCTGAAATTTCCATATTGTCAGCTATCGCCTCGACTTAGCGAGGCGGGAAAAATAAGGTCAGGTGGCATTAGGTGACAAGAACTTAAAAGAACAAGTTTCACTTGTAACGGACACATTTCGTTGTTCAGTCGCCGATGTACAAGTTCGGATCAGGGGATTTCAAGGATTTATGGAAAACAAATTGTAAGTTGAGAACTGTTTGCCGTTTCAATAGC
>Ga0126336_10000348_pt1 | contig 17566 bp, 3 predicted proteins | sample SidCmetagenome_FD_92530 | JGI IMG/M metagenome (GOLD analysis project Ga0126336, IMG submission 92530) | Coral microbial communities from El Islote,Puerto Morelos, Mexico - Siderastrea C C metagenome | ecosystem: Host-associated > Invertebrates > Cnidaria > Coral | place: El Islote,Puerto... | reverse complement strand
TCAACCACAAATTCGCCCATGCATTCACCATGTATTCAACCACAAATTCGCCCATGCATTCACCATGTATTCAACCACAAATTCGCCCATGTATTCACCATGTAACCACAAATTCGCCATGCATTCACCATGTATTCAACCACAAATTTGCCCATGTATTCACCATGTATTCAACCACAAATTCGCCCATGTATTCACCATGTATTCAACCACAAATTCGCCCATGCATTCACTCATCACTCCACTTATCACCACACCCCTAAATGCACCCATAAAATCATCCATGAACAAACCCATACAAACATGATAAACTCAGCCATAAATTCACCCATCGAGTTCACCCACCCCTGGACTCAGCAATGTATTCCTCCATGGATTCACCCACAAATTCACCCACAAAATAACCTTTGAACTCATATATACCTAAGGTTCCTACGGGGTGTGAAGAGGAACCGAAAGTGCGATATCGCCAAAATCAGGGAAGGTCGCGAGACACGTAATATCTCTTCCGGATAGAAGATCTGTTAGATGTTCAAACAGTGTGAGTGGCGCAAAAAGAACCTGAAAGTAAAGACAAAAAGGATGGGGAAAGTAGAAATTTTAAAGTGTATGTGAGAGTGCTATGAAGTGCGCTACTGCCCTTACAGAATTTACCCCGGCCACAGGCCTTGAAAAGGAAGTTATAGATAAATACCAAGGAACACAGAAAAATCTTTGACCCCGGGGGGGGGGGGAGACTAGCGAGCTCGTGGCGCCCCTATCTTCTCTTCCTTCTTCTTTTCACATCACAGCATCCTCTATGTGGGAATTCTCATGCACGAGTCTGTCACTCCCGTTATTCTTATGAGAAACTTCAGAATGCACTTTTGTTTTTTAACTATTTTTATTTAAAAAAAGACTTCTCATGCTTAAGATTAACCTACTTAGATAAATGTGCTTTACAAAAGGTGAATACTGCTGATCATCTACTACCCACTGTTAACCCTTTACACCCCTGTATCAACATGTATGTTCTCCTCACTGTTCTCCATATATTTCTTATTTGTTACTAGTTGGGAGAATTGGGTTAACCATCAACACATTTCATTTTTGAAATGTCTTGTGATTATTTCATTTTAATTATTCTCCTGTCCTGTATGATTTATCAAGTAGTGCTATTGTTAGGAGAAATTAGATGCTCGTCTCTGCTGGGGCTTAGAGGGTTAAAGAAATCTTGCGCCTCACGCCCCGTCTCAGATTTTACGAAGACGGTGCGAGGAGTCGGCCATCCTGTTGGTCACTTTTGCCTCAAAACCAAGTTCTGGCAATTTTTATCGCAAGCGAAAGATACTTCCTCGCAGTAATGGCAAACTCATAAATAAATCCAATATATACTTTTTAAACTATAAATGCTAGCTATACCTGGGGCCATTTGCCTTCGAATAACTTTTTTCGCTCTATCAATCACGGAAGAGAGATGGATTTTTGTTAATTCTATCCAGTGATGTATTGTATAAGATCAAAACAAGTAATGACCGTGTAAAAACACCCTATTGTATAGCTTAACGTTAAATTTCCGAGCTAACTGCAAGAATACATAATGGGAATACAAGAGTGATTTTACTTAACCCGTGAAATAGATATTAATTAACTATTACGCACTATTACACACGAATTTCATTATTTTCTGTTGTTCAACGTTCACTATTAGATACTATTTGTTAGATATTGTTTTACGGGTTAAGTAAAACCACTCTACTAATTATGTGGTAACTTCCATGCCTACCTATGCTACTATTGTTGAAACATGATAAAATTACTTGATCGCTTAGTGTTACATTGCGTCTGTACTTTGTGTCTATATATAATCTCGATCCGGGGGGACTCCTATACAAAAGTGATGGAGACGATCGTCAAATATTAAAAAGAAAGACTCCTAAAAGGTACCAGAATCTCATTTGGTCAGCGTGGCTCGATGTCATTTTTATCCGTAAGAGGTGCCAATTCTGAAACAACCGATCAACTGATGTTTGACAAAAGGTACCGGGATAACTCTCATGAAGGTTTTTTTTAGAATTTAACACCCTAAGGGGCTCCGAAACACCCTGACGTCACTTTTATATGAGAGTCCTCCCCTCACCCCGGGATTTCGTACACTTAGATTTGTTGCGACTTGACATTGTAGAGTCAATAACCGGAATGAAATAGATATTGTTAGCAGATTAAAATATTATAACAATTTACATTGTTACAAAAAATGTTAGAAAGCTAAACGGAGCTTTCGATTGGCGGTATTCCAAAAAAGAAATAAACAAAATAGTCCTGAGATATAATAGCACTTTTAGGGCCATTTTAGACGGTACGATTTTGCTTACAACTGTTGTATGCGACTTGCTCACTTCATGTCTGCAACACGAATCGTGTCCGTCTAAATCAGACGTACAGTATCTTCACGACAGTTGCACACGACTCGAAAGATTTCGTAGGATTTTGAAACATGTTTTGAAACCTTACGACAGTCGTAGCCACAATCAAAATGTTTAAATGACGAGTTGTTTACAATCTTTGCTTGACGCGAACATCTCGCACTACAAACGTCGCATACAACAGTTGTAATCAAAACTCGTACTGTCTAAATCGGCCCTTAAAGACATACAGCTGCCTTTGTTGGAATGCAGAATCTAATGTAAATGTCGTAATCTAGTGACTCAAGTTAAGCTCCCAATTTAACGAATTTGTGTTAATCGTTCTATGTGAGCACGCTGGTCAGATTTGCTAGGATTGTCAAAGGAATTGACCATTCTCCCATGAAAGGCGTTTCCCACGATCACAATATAAACGCCTCTGTACCCAGGGTAGTAGGAAGCAGCTTCATTAACCTGGTCACCAACAGACCACAAAAATCTTCCCTATTAAAGGGGTGACGGTACTAAAGGTTTTTTTTTTTGCATAAGGAAATGATTACAAGAGCTCTTTTGGGGCCAAATAAAATAACCGTAATAAGGAGAGGCAAAGGCATTAACGCGGTGGCTGTGACACCAGGATCTTCTGTAATAGTTGAGAATATGCAAGATCAAAATAGTCTGGGGCAAATGTTTCAGGGACATACTCCAAGCAAAGAGGACTAGTCTAGAAAAAACTTGTTCTCATTACCATGGGCCGAAAATTAAACTACCCCATGGGTCAAAGTTAATGTGGACAGTTAACAATTAATAATTAGACTACAAGGCTGAGTTTTCTATGAACGAATAGTCAACCAGGCTCAGCAGAGGTGACTGTCGCTCATACAACACGATGACGAGTAGTCTTATTGTTTTGATAGACATTGGCCATCTTGATACTCTTGTAAGAGAACATCATCACTAAATGATCAACTACTCATGTTTTTCAATATAATGAAAAAAAGGAAGTTTTACCACAAGCTTGACCCTTATGCAAAGTTCGAGTTGCGGAGCTGCGTTTAGGCCACAGAAAATCAGACTTTGCTTGTTCGAGAGAGCGAGGGACTCGAGATTACCGAGTTCGAGATAGCTAAATAAAAATGCCTGAAAATAGCAAGCAAAGATACGGGTTTCAGTTCGAGAAAGGGCCGGGATACGTTTTTCAGGATGGCGATGCCTCGAGATAATGGGGTCTACTGTATGTACATCACTAAACAAAGTCATGGAAAATGCTGCAAACGCTTCGTGACTAACGTTTCAGGGGCATTTAACGCCGTTAGCTGCCCCTGAGTAGTTAGCCACGAACCGGGTTCGTTTCGGGGAATATCTGTTTGGAAGGCCTAAATCACCTCAGAAATTCGGATTTAATGGCATTAAAAACTACATATTTCTTTGGCGAAACAGCACCTCACCCTTACATAGCAAAGTGACTGATTTATTCCTATTGTTTACAGAGGGAGAAATATGTTGTTTAGAGTGTAAAATTAGGCCAATCAGTGCATTTTCGGAGAGCTATTAGCAGCACGAAAATTTGGGGGATAGGAATCTGTTTCCTAGAATTTCCAGCTCTAAAAAAGTAGGAAATGGTAATTCAAGCCTTTCCCTAACCTAAATGTTGTCATTGGATGACTCTGAATTTTACTGGCCGAGCAGATTTCCCTTGACTTAATGATTCAATCTCTGTTAAAAAAAAAATAAATGAAAATGAGAATCATTAGTGGTATTTAGTTATTAAACGGTGGAGCCCGTCCCTAAATGGGTTTGATTTTGAGAACAGACTGAAGTTGAATATTCTTAAAATGGTTAAGTTTTTGCCGAATCCAATTCTGGGGCGAAATTGGAATTTTGAGTTTGTGTAGGCTATGTCGTATCCAAGATCAAGAAAATACGAGGCTTAAAATTCACCATCACGTTTATATCATTTCGAATATGCCACCAATGGACATTTCAGTCCTAGCAGTATGCAGGACGTTTGTCACCTGAACCTAGTTTAATGGCCTTAGCTCCCACGAGTCCCCTGTAACTCAGTGGTAGAGCATCTGGAATAGTAGCAAGGAGAACTCGAATTTTTTTTTTCCGAGTCGGCTGTGTCATTAACTGAATAAAACACCTTTCTCATATATTTACCAGGCTTGAAATTCACCATCACATTTATATCATTGCGAATATACCAGGAAACATTTGATAAATCTACCGAAAAATATAAACCGAAAAAATAAATAAAGAATAACCCTGAAACTTGTTACCAGTAACTTATGATCGCTCCCTTTTCGTTCCCCACGTCAGTTGCTTTTTCTTCTGGCACATTTTTCTTGAGAAAAGACATGCTAAAGGGTTATGTTACCTTTAACAACTAGTCTCAACTGAGTATTTACGAGGCACACAGCTAAAAACACAGCAAACAACAACGCTCTTTTTTGGAGGCAAAACGTGTTTTTACGTCAATTTGTAAGTCTAAAAAACTATACTTACAGTGCTCTAAGCGTTTCCTCAAAATTCGAGAGTGACGTCATCACCAATCAGTACAAATGGAGCCCAGTACTTTGCGGCACCGAACCTCTCTGAGTCTCGAAGATGTTTCATAGCCTGGTGAAGAGCCACACTGGCGCTCTTTCCATCTATCAGTTGTTGGTAAAAACTCTTCATGAACTCCATGGTGGCCTCATCAGAAATTGCCCATAGTGACACAAGCACTGCACGAGCACCGGCACTCAAGAACGCTCGTGCAATACCGACTACTCCTTCAGACTTAACCTCCCCTCGACCACTGTGGCAACAACTGAGTACAACAAGCTTTGCTTTTAACTGAACGGCTTGAACATCAGAGATTTTCAGCATGAAGTCTTCTTCTTGGGGAATCTGAGATGTCCATCCGGGGTTTGGAGCTAAAGCAATTTCTCCTGTCTCTCTTCTTCCATGGGCTGCAATGTGTACCAAGGCGACTGACGTGACGCGTTCCAGCACCTCCATTTTAGTTGCTTCTGTTCCAGTGAGTGGTCGGATCTTAAGAATTTCTCCTATCATCTCTACCTCTTTTCTGGCGCATGGCAGCGGGTCGTACTTGGGCTTTCCCTCCTTGGTAACTTGCTTCAGACACGGATCTCCCACGAGCAGCGCCCCACTTTTACTGTGGTAGTCCTCAGGGGAATCTGCAATCAGTTTTAAAATGGTCAGAGAGGGAACCGTGCGGATTCTGATAGAATCACTCAATGCAGGCAATGGAGCCAAGCACAGTGGGCCATCCGGGACAATGATCAATTCATCATTTTGAATCAAGTCTGCAATTGGACCAATAATCGTGTCATACAAAGGCTGAAAAGAGTCGATTGTGGAGGGCGATGACTCTGCTTCCTGTTCAACGCCTCCTTTATTAGATGGCGAGTCATCACGTAGCTGATCCAATGAACGATTCTCGCATCTCACACCAACTCCAGCTTTTATTTGTTTCAAAGTACTTTCCAATAAGTCAGTAACGGGATCTTCGAGCACATTTCCACATTCAATTTTCCTTTGTCTGAAAACAACTTCATTTCTCTTGCCAAGTACCCAGAAGTTTATTGTGTTGCGTTGAAGTGCCACAAAAACTGTTTCTGTAGTTATCACATTTGAAATGTAAGAAATTGTTTCTTTAGGTTCAAGTGAAACCGACGGACGGACAGTAAAGCCGTACTGCATTCTCAAGGCATCCACCAAGGCCTGTGCTCGTCCCTGCTCTGCAGCACACAAGGCCTCCTCGGTCTTTTGTAGGCTTACCAGGATTCTCAACAATGCTGCGTAAGCATTACGATGAAGGTCGCGAAAGCTTATCTTCCATGCATCTTTAGATTGAAGAAGAGCCCTTGTGAAGTTTAAGTGTTCTACACTGGATCGAAAATAGTTTAAAGCTTCATGTAAAGAACCTACAGCCTCAAAATCACAACCTAACGAATAACAGGAACTTCCTTCTGTGGCCCTCTCGCCCACTTCTTTGAAAATGTCTAGACCTTTGCGGTGGTACTCTATTGCTTGTTTGTAGTCACAGCACTTATGATAAGCATTTCCAAGATTGCAATAAACACGTCCTTCTCCGGCCCTGTCACCTACTTCCTTATGAATGCTGAGAGCCTTTTTGTGGCACTCTATGGCTTGTTGAAAGTTACCGAGACAATGATAGACGTTTCCGAGATTGCAGTAGGCTTTTGCTTCGCTGCCTCTGCTGCCCACTTCCTTGGCGATATTCAGGTCTTCATTGTGGTGGTCTATGGCTTGTTCGAAATCACCTAGTGCCCGATAGGCCTTGCCGAGATTGCCATAGGTAAGTCCTTCTCCAGCCCTGTCACTCACTTCCTTTGCAATAGCCAGACGGTTTTTATGGTACTTTACGGCTTCTTCGAAGTTACCAAGGTTATGATAAGCATTACCGAGGTTGCCATTGGCACGTCCTTCTCCCGCCCTGTCGCCCACTTCCTTGGCAATGCTCAGATGTTTGCTGTGGCACTCAATGGCTTGTAGGAAGTTACCAATGCTATCATAAGCGTTGCCGAGATTGCCATGGTTACCTCCTTCTCCAAACCTGTTGCCAACCTCCTTGGAAATGGTTAGACTTTTCTTGTAATATTCTATGGCTTTGTGAAATTTACCAAGGCTGTAATAAGCGCTGCCGAGATTGCTATAAGCAACTCCTTCGCCGTCCCTGTAGCCCATTTCCTGGACAATACTAAGATCTTTGTTATGAAAGTGTATGGCTTGTTGGTAGTTGCCAAGGTTACGATAATCATTGCCGAGATTGGCACAAGCACGTCCTTCTCCAGCCCTGTCGCCCATCTCTTTTGCAGTCTCTAAATCTTTGCTGTGGTACTCTATGGCCTGTCGGAACTTACCGAGGGCACAAAGAGCGCTCCCTATATTGCCATAGCATCCTCCCTTTCCCGCCCTGTCTCCTACCTCCTCGGCAATGGTCAGGCATGTATTATGGTAGTCTAAAGCTTGTTGGAAGTTACCAAGGTTATGGTAAGCATTTCCTAGATTGCCGTAGGCGCGTCCCTCTCCGGCCCTATCACCCACTTCCTTGGCAATGTCCAGGCGTTTGTTGTGATACTCTATGGCTTGCTGGAAGTTACTGAACCCATGAAAAGCGTTGCCGAGGTTGCCAAGGGCTCGCCCTTCGCCGACCCTATTGCCCTGTACCTTTGCAATACTTAAATCTTTGTTGTGATACTCAATCGCTTGTTGGAAGTCACCGAGACCAAAATAATCACAACCGAGATTGCTATAGGCAAGTCCCTCTCGAGCCTTATTGCCTACTTCCTTGCCAATTTCCAGACGTTTAATATGGTACTCAATGGCTTGTTTGAAGTTACCGAGCTTATGATAATCGTTGCCAAGACTGGCATAAGCACGTTCTTCACCGGTCCTGTCGGATAGTTCCTTAACAATGTTTAGTTCCTTGTTGTGGTAGCCAATGGCTTGTTGAAAGCTACCGAGGTTGTGATAAGCAGCGCCGAGATTGCAATAAGCGCGTCCTTCTCCAGCCCTGTCACCCTCTTCCTTAGCAATGCTTAGGTCTTTGTTGTGGCATTCTATGGCTTGGTGAAAGTTTCTGAGCTTAAGATAAGCGTTGCCGAGATTGCAATAGGCACGCCCTTCTGCAGCTCTGTCTCCTTTGTCCTTGGCATTGGCCAGATGTTTTTTGTGATGCTCTATAATTTCTACGTTTCTTTCTGCCATTTTATGCTGTAGCTCTGTAAAACGTCGTGGTCTCTAATCCTATGAATTCAAATCTAGTAGACAAGAAAATTTAAAACCTGTTGTAAACTTATTTTTTCTATAGTCGATCAATCCTTCTTACCCTTTTGTTATATTAAGGCATGAAAGTTTTTGGTCAACAACTCGAAATCGGGCATAATCGCAATACAAATTTAGTCATTAATTTAAGGTTTAATACCTCGTAGTTTGCGGTAAAATGTGATATGCAAAATACATACTGGTAGATAGAAAGCTTACTAAATTGCAGAAATGAATAAAAAAACTATAATTTTGACTGCGACTGGATTATTAAAAGTGTTAATATCGAGCACCTAAAACGTGACGACCCAAAAGTAATTTTAACATTTCCCCCTGACTCCTCAAAACGCTTTCGTTTACCTTTATTTCTGCAATGTTTTGCATTTCAGTCTTACATTTTTAAAGTCAACATATTCTCCCAGAACTGAGAAATAAGAGAATTAACGCTGCAGGGTAAATTCAAATGTTGGGCGGAAATCACTTAATTTCAGTTACTTTAAGAGGGTACCGCATCGCCTTCGAAGACTGAAGTAATCAGTGGAACAAAAAACGGCCCAGTACCCACAGGCTTCCGTCCCGCTGACTCCATTTGACGCGAAATTTCATGACTCCAACGAATGACATAATACCGCAGAAACGCCTTCTCTGAAAGTCCCATTATGTGACGTCATGACTCTTTGCGCCAAGCCGAGTCAACGGGAATAACTGCCTAGGTACTTCGCGCCATAACCCCCACTCGACAAGCAAGAAATCTTGACAAGATTATGTTTCCCGTCTTCTACAAGTCCTGTAGTATAATCATACTTTCTAGCCTTTACTGGAAGCAAAGTTCTCTCGACTTGAACTAAGTAAACCTACACATATTCTTGATCGTTAATGAATTGTCTTTCATCTGAAGTTAATAACTAACGTATTGGCATAAATTAAGCATGTTAATAATCAACTTTCACAAGAAAATCACATTACCTTTCACAATTTCTCAGATTTAAACTGAAATAACTGAAATAACTTTTCTCAGATGTATATTTCTACAAGTGGAATAGATCACGCAAATGCTTCAAGAATGTAATTTATGGCATTTAAGCAATGCCTGAGCCTCCATTGTGGATCTATAATTTATGCATAATTCTGCAGTGTTCACCAAAGGCTTGGGGGCGGTACGCAACTCTTACAAGGTCTATCTGAAGGCTTGAATCGGAAATAGTAAAAATTGGTTTTCAGCAGGCAATACAACTGAATCATAACCACAAAAACTGGTTCTACAAAATAGGAACATCGCCATTCCGCCAAATAAATCTCCCACAAAAATGCCATTCTGCACGGTATATATATGCGAGGTTTTTTTAATTGTTCGGTCTACATGACCGTGCTGTCCAGTTCTAAACTCGGTTCCAATTTTAATGAGTATATAGGCATACGAAAATAGACAGCATGGCTAGAGCAAAGAATTGTCCTAGAGACTGAGACAAGAAATCGCTCATAAGTCTTGTAAAAGTTCAAAGGCAACTAAACCGGTCCCTGATAAGCAACTGGCTGAGAGTATTACTTGTTTACTTGAAGTCGATTAGGTTGTTCATTGTGTCTGATTCGTCACGAAGCCTGAACATTGAAGTGCTTATGTGGTTTAACTACAAAGCTTCGCTGGCTGCGACACGCAAGCTACATTAAAATCAACTTTCGGTTCACTAAGTTGTCATGAAATTAACAAACCACCGTCAGGGTTTTAAAATTAATCTTTTATCTGAATATAGTAGAGCAGATCCCGGTGAGGCCTGGAATCTTTCGAAGAACTAAACAAAAAGTTTTAAAATAGTTTGAATTCTTGGATTTCTCTCTAGATATTTTAAACAATGAAAATTAGTATATTTTCATGAAGCATCTGATGTAAACATTAAGGCTGGCTTCCACATGTTCGCTACGATCGCTACGATGGCTGCGATCGCTGGAGAAAACGTTCAGAAATCGTTGCGATCATACGGAAACCACTCTTCAGCGATCATTCTGTCCCTGAAGTGTGGTATCCATATGATCGCAACGATTGCTGAACGTTTTTTCCAGCGATGGCAACGATCATAGCGATCATATGGAAACCAGAAATGAATGTTGACAACGACTGGGTTTTTTCCAAACACGAAACGCCAAATGTCATCATATTACCGTAATACATAGTAAAGGAAACAGACGATCAACTAGGAGATACAACTTTGATTTTACCTCCTCACAGAATTAAAACATTAAAAAGAGTGCATGGCAATGATAATAAACCAGCTTTGTAAGATTTACTTCCCCCACCAAGCTGGGAACCGAATTGTGAAATTGCAACAGAAACGATTTCTTACTGATACCGGTGAGGTTATTAGGTAATTAGCTTGCGATCAACAAGGCGTACTAAACTTGACCGAATACCATAGTGTGTTTAATACTAACGTAATTGTAGTGTTCAGTGGTGGAGCATCATGTAGTAGTTAACGCTATTTAGAATATCACTGGTTTATGACCATATGAAAGAAATTCGCCTTGTTTAATTTATTGGTTCAATTAATAATTTTTTAATTCTGTTAGTGAGCTAACATAAAACTAACTGAAATACTCGCATTATTTGAACACGGATGCCTCGATGCAAATTTCCAATTTTAGTCACTTTAAGTTTTCGCATAAATTACTCCCCGATGCTGCAGTTAAACAACTCTCTCTGATCTGTAAGAGTTGATACAGCTGCCTATTAAAAGACCCTACAGCTCGTAAATTTACAAAAGAATAACTATTTCTCAGTTACTAACGTCCGAAACGTCTGTTTTGTTGTTAAATACAAACGACGGTCATAAATATTTCACTGCATGATTTCACATCATGACTTCAAATATCTCACTAAATTCAAGGGTTCAAGTCTGGATAACGGATCTCAAGTCACGAAAATTCATTCTAGTGAACGTTCGGTACAAGTGTTAAAACTTTATATACACACACAGACACCTGAATATTCTCATATTACCACTTAATACTTACCACCCGCTCTTGAAAAGCTTGCTCTAAAATGTGGCTGTGATCAAAGGCAAGCAAAACAAGGAAAATGAAGACCTGTGGATTGAGTTTAGGAAAGCTATTAGAAAGTTGTGACACCAGTTAGTCGATCAAACTGATGCCATTGGTCACGTGATCACAATTTCTTAAACGTACCTCGTCATCTCACAGGATACTTCTAATTCCTGAATTTGAATTTTTCTGCTTGATTTCCTGCATAAACGAACACGTTCGTATATAAACTGTTCAAATTGGCTGATCAATCAATTCATGGTTAGCTCGCCTCGCTTTTGACAAATTTAGGTCGTTCTTTAAAATCAAAAAAGAATTCTCTTGTGCCTCCTGTCTGATGGCCCTGAGCACTGAATTATTTGCCGTGAGTACAGCTGCGTGTGCTCTGTTTTCCAGTACTGCAGTGTTTCTCATTTTAACCCTCGCAACTCTGAGAGATTGAGAAAAGTCGAGAATCGAGCGAGGTGCAAGGTGCGAGACTGGAACAACGTAGGACCACACTAACCTGAAATGGACTGAAAACAAAGGCTATTTGAAGATGGACGAGACTGACTTGGAATAATAATTTATGAAGGATTTATTAGATGACAGCGCCTTGACTCTCAGGAGAAATGCTATTTGAAACGAACTCGAGACTCTTATGTTCAAATCAATGGACCATTCTATTCTTTTGCACGACTTTTGTAATGATTGGGTATGAGATTGTAAAACCCACGATGGATTTCCATGCGTTGCTTTTTTAATTAAAACACATCACTTGTACAAAATCGGATGACGACTACCGGTATTGCATTTTACATCTCATCGCTTAATTTTCGCGCGCTTCCGTTGGACAAGACACATCCGAAACTGGACGGCAGGTATCAGACGATATGACCCGTCCGATTTGATATCCATCGTCTGATGTTACCGACTATGGCACAACGGAGAAAAGAAAACTCACATTTCAGTTCTTTATTTTTAAAACGTTATCACAGTGCAGCCAATAATTTTGAGTGGACTAATAAATTTCCATCACTGGCTGATTCCTTTTTAACCCGGATATGAGACCGACAAGGCGCGCACGTTATAGAAATAAATCGGACGGAAATAAACAAAAATAAGCAGTTGAACAAAGTCACATATTTATTCGAGTGCAACTTTTTAATCCGACCAATAAGAGTGTTAATGAAGTTAACCAATAGTGTTGAACGTGTTAACCAATAGTGTTAAAAAGGCGTTTTATAAATCAGTAGGAGAGTTAAAAAAGAAAGATGGCTTGCAGATATAGAGCTGTCTGAAAGATTGTCATAATTTTGTCTAAATTTTGTAGTTGTGCTCGAAACCTCTCTCAGAGAAGGGCATGTTATTTCGATGTACTATGACCAGCCGCATAAAGGGGTCATTAAGAGATCTCCAACTGGCTACACTGGCAGAGAGCTATTCAGAGCATGCGCTTACTCATATCCAGAGGCAGATTATATAAACGTTCGGGGAAAAGGTGACAACATTGTTGTATAACCCACATGTTTAAAGTGCGTGTTGAACAAAGACATCGCTGTTGAATCTCTTTACGGGGCCAATTTACCTTATATTAACTGTGTTGATACGAAACGGACACCGCACAATTTGGCATTTTTTAGCGAAAAGAGGGACCCGTACAGAGGGACATAGAGCACTCTTTTCCTTTCTTTTCCTTTCAGTGAAAACTGCGTACCTGACTAAAGCAGTGTCTTATAATGGGAATTTAGAACTGGGGTAAGTTTGTATTTCGAATTCCCGTTGAACACCCGACTAGAAAATCCAGAAACGCACATCCTCGCGAGAAAAGGGAGCGGTCACGCCTATACACCCTCTCCGCTCCCCCCCCAAAAAAGTAAATAAACAACAGACTGTATTACTGGTGCATTTTCCCCTTTTTATTCAATCACTCATTTACCTACAGTACTTTGTGAGTTTTGCAGTAAATCAGTTTACTCGCACTAGCTACTCAAGAAGAATCGAAATTTCGGTGATCACGAAAATGCAACATTTCAGTGTTAAATACTGATAAGCTTGTGGCGTTCTGCTAAAATAAATAACTGCCCCTGTGGAGTGAGTCCTCTCCTCTCCATTAAGTCCCCGGGGCTTAACGTTGGAGCATGTACAATTCTGTACCTGCTAATTGAAGAATTTTTTTCAACATTTTCGCTACCAAGATCCACCTACAGCTCTAAAAATACTATAGACTGATAAACATCCGCGTGGCGAGAGCCATGCGAACTGAATCAAAAGCGCGGCTTCTCGAACGCCAAAAGCGTGGGTCTCACCCGTGAGCCTCGCATGCCTTAACAGTTCATTGTTGTTTTAAAAACAGTATTTTATTAATAATCAAAACTACATTTACAGCCAAAGGCTGAGTACACATAAAAAGAAAGAAAATCCTTCTGCTCAGGTTAGAACCATGATCTAACCTTTGTCATATATTATTATCTGCTTGGAAAAATGTGCTTTATAATTAAGGCTTTCTCTGGGTTCAGTACATCAATATATGGCGAGTGAGAAGAGGGCCATTAGAATGATTTTTGTCTCTAAACCAAGGCCTGACTCCGCTCATTACAAGCGCAAATTACCATTAGCTTAGGTAGTATGCCTTTTACAGAAAGTGCAATGAACAAATTAAGAACAACAAAACCAACAGCGCGCCCGAACTTAGCCTTGAGGCGAGACTAAATTCCCAAATTGGGGGATTTGTTTCAATTCTTCTATGTATTCTTATTCCGGAAAAGCGCAGTCAGGCACACCCTTAATCTCAGTCACATTTCTTAAAAATAAATAATGTCCTATACACTACATAGGTTGAAATAGGTGAGATGAATCTATTAAATCCTTTGCTTAACCTCTCGATATCTCTAATACTGGTTTATACTGGAAAGTAGCTTCGACCGAAAGTTCCACGAATTCTAGCTCGTGAAGAAAATAACCTCAGGTACTAACCGGGAATGGAACCTTAATTCTGGATTAGACTGGCAAAAGCGGTTTGTTATTTAACCAGTGCTAGTAGCCCTTCTTACAGTTAACGTTTCTCATTTGCACTTAAAGGTATTTAAACATAGATTGAGGCAATCACTAGAGGCAATTGCCTCACATCCACATTCAAAGTTAGCTGTGAAAAGGGCTATTAGAATCGGAATTCTAATGTTGACTCGATTTGTTATTTAAATCGAAAAACAGTTAGATTATCGCGCTTCAGCTACGCTTTCTCGTGTTGTTTCCATCGCGAAGCTTATTTCCAAATTCTTTATAATCCAGTTCTTGGGTTTGAGTTTCTCTCGAAACCTTTATGACCAGTTCATCAGCTTTTTTCATTTCCTGGGGTTGAACGTTCGACTTTCTACGATTGATAAAAATCAACAAGATTGGAATTAGAAACGCTGCGATTAACCCTCCTCCAGTCATGTAGAATGAGTAAAGATAGCTTCCTGTCTGGTCTGCTATGAGACCTGCAGAAAGAAAAGAACGATAATATAAGCTAGGAACTTTTAAATTACCTTACAAAATCGATATTTTCTAAGAAACTTAATTGACCACTTATGCCTGAATTTTGTTTGGTTTCACACAGGCGCCATATACAAAACTGAATTAAAAGTGTGGTTGTTTTGCAAAATCGTTAAGGACGGTGCCTCCTAATTCAGATGTATTTTTGCAAAGGTTATGACGATGAGGAAAAAGTAAATCTTGGCAAGGGTTATTGGAAACCAAAAAGAAAAATGTGGTAACCACGCATTTTTCAGAGATAATTAAGCAACCATAATTCTAAAAAAACGTTAAAATACAAAGAATGTATGGCGATTTCTTTCCAAATCTAAGCTCAATTATCTCTGAAAAATGCGAGGTTACCCCTATTTTCTTTTTGGATTCTGAAAGCCCTTGCTAAGATCTACTGTTTCCACATAGTCCGGCATAAATTGTGCAAAAATATTGTTGTATTAGGGGGCAAATTCCTTAAGAAACCCGAGCATCCCAAGATGCGCAAAACTTATACGCAATAACAAAAGGAGGCACCGTCCTTTAAGACTTTTGTGGTTTGCTCTCCTTGCGAAAATTCACTAGGTAATTTCCTTCTGGTGTTCCGCTATATTTTGCGAGTGAGCGAAGGTACTTAATCATTACGTTTTGACCAGACAAGCGTGCCAACAAAATTTCGTCTAGGATTGTTATTTCCTTCGGTGGAGAAGGACGTTACCAAGACGAAGGAAAGACATGCAATGTGATGTTTTCCAAAAACAATAATAAACGTATAATTCCAAAGGAGTTATTATAAGTGAGCCCAAATTATAAGAAACCTCAAATAAAAGTTCCGTTCACCAAGCCGGTGCTTAAACCTCGGGTTTCGATAGCATGAAGCGACTAGAAACATCACCACTCCCCACTGGATGGGATGCTAGTCCACCGCAGGGTTTCATCCCCCCCCCCACGCCCACCCCTTTCCCCTCTTTTCTGTTAGGATTGACTAACAGTTGGCCGGTCGTCATTTACACTCGATTGGAAAAGCGTTGTCGTATGATCAGTATAAACCATAAAATGTGAGACCCAAGGGCTTTCTTGGAAGTATTCGTACAATTACTACTTTTGCATAATCAGCGAGGGATTGTTTTCATACAGTACTGGAACAACACGGTATTTCCTTATTTTCAAAACGTTTTCCAGCGAAAATCGTTTTAGTTCGTGAACCGATGTAAACTATGGCAAATTTCGCACTATATGGCGCTCAAGTAGGCCCTTATTAGCCAATTTGGCCATTTTCAGAGAGGCTTGCACCGTTCCATTACCACGTGCAACTCGCTCCGACGAACATCAGTCACAAGAGAACAGTCTTGTATTTTCAACATGCAAATGCTTACATACATCTACCCATAAATCGATTAGGTCTCATCGTTAAGGGTTTGTGCTTTTCAAATGACAACGTTTTTTCCATCGAGTGTATAAACCTGGGTAAAGAAAGACAATGTGAAGTAAACTTTCCTGTCTAAGAAAACAGCCCCATACAATACAGGGACCAAGCCTCGAACCACCGATCCTTTGATCTCGCGATCGTCAGTTCGCAAAGTCCTACGCGATGACTACTACACTACCGCGCCTTACTGTTCACGGGTTTGGCTCTTGAGTTTTTACGCGTCTGAAAATCATTCTTTGAGTTAGACTTCTGCGGTTTGGTGGTCGTTCTTAGCCACTGTTTTAAATATTGATGGGGCAAAGACCCGAAAAGGTTCTTCTTTTAATTTTTATGGTAAAGTACTAACCAAATTGATTACGGGAATATATATTCCAAAACTTCCAAACATTAGAAAAGTCACCACAACAGTGAAAGTAGGAAATGTCCACACGCTGCAGTAAAGAGATATCCCACTTTTCACTTCTCCTTCATCCTCGTCGTTGTTAAATGTCTCTACCAAATGTCTCTAAATGTTGTTTCCTGTACGTTTGGATTGAAGATCAAGCTTAAGATGCACACATGGGCAAACGATCCGACCATTATTGTGAAAGTACCTCTCTAACTAAACGAGTCTAGAAGAACTTGAAGCAATGGTCCTGTATAAATGACACCCAAGCTTGAACCCATCGCAACAATTCCGGTAGCCACAGACAACTTCTTTTTAAAATACTGCGCAGCTACAAGAAAGCAAGAATTGTAGGGAAAACATGTCCCCAGACCGAACACAAGGCTATGGGTGAAGTACATCTGAGTGAGGCTCTGAACAAATTATGTGGACACCATTAGCCCGTCATGCATAGCACACCTCCTAAGAAGGTTGTGACGCGGCAACCAAAGCGCTCACAGAAATAGCCAGCCAGAGGACTTGCAAACAATGTCATGCCCAAAGTTGCAGAACGAACGAAAGCTGAAAAGAGGTTATAAATAACATCAAACTAAACAACGATTCCATTTGGCCGCACGTGTACACTCTGAAAACGCACAGATGTCGTCAAATGTGGTAAGAACAAAAAAGGTACGTTACGAGTGGCAGGAGGCTAGTAGCGTGACTGATGTTCTGACCGCGTTTTGACGTCCTGCGTGGGTTATCAGAGTACAAACACACGGCGAAATGGAATCTATTTGTTTTATTTATTTTGATATCGGTTATCCCACACAAAATTAGAAATGGTCATAAAAATCTTCGCAGTGATGATATCGATTTACGCACATTCTGTGGCTCATTACCTAATTCATGCGTCCTTACTTCAAAGGCAAACTCGTCTAGACCAAACAAAACACGAGTTTTCCTCCTTCCATTAAATAAAAGCGGCTAATTCTATGGTAAAAGAGCAAGTTGTTATCGTAGTCGTTGTTAACATAACCCCGTCTTCGATTATGGCAGCGACTTTTGCCT
>Ga0126336_10000347_pt1 | contig 17572 bp, 8 predicted proteins | sample SidCmetagenome_FD_92530 | JGI IMG/M metagenome (GOLD analysis project Ga0126336, IMG submission 92530) | Coral microbial communities from El Islote,Puerto Morelos, Mexico - Siderastrea C C metagenome | ecosystem: Host-associated > Invertebrates > Cnidaria > Coral | place: El Islote,Puerto... | reverse complement strand
GGAGGTAACCCTGTGAAGGGCTAGCATCCTATCCAGGGGGGGGGGGTAGCAATACTCTTAGTTGCTTCATGCTGCAGAAACCAGGATAAGCTCTGGTCGTGTGGGCCTTCTTGGCTCATGTGGGACTTTACCTATCTTTTTTCTTAACCCTCCAATTTCCAGTCCATTTGCAAACAATTCTTCTAGAGCTTTCCCCTTTGTTTTCACCTTTCAAATAGCATATTTTGATCAGTATAATTCCCAAAATCCTCTTGACAACTGTTGCATACAATAATCGGTCCAGTCACCATTTTTCAAAGTGAGTAACTTCGATTGACTAACAAACCCTTTCTAGGGTCCCCTAAAACCTCCAAATATAAGCGTAGTGGATGGAGGGACCTACTGTGGTTAACTTGTCCATGTAATAGTCAAACTTTGTTACTATGTACTCCACTCACAGGTTGTTGACCCAAGCCATGACTTGAAACAGCGGACCATTGCAGGTGTCAAAAAAGTGAAGAGGCAGCTGGAGAGTGAAAACAGAATTAGGCATGTTAAACTGCACCATTCACAGCTACAGAGAGGCAACCTTAAGGCACTTGGTCGGCCGATGACAGCCTCTGGCCCGGTCATGAACAATTGTCAAGGCGTTGTAGCTGGTAAGCCTGTTGTGTTGGACTAAGCCTGTAAGCTGGTAAGCCTGTTGTGTGTATAATCAGCCCGCACTGTGGGGGGACCTTTGATGTTTTTTTTTTGTTTTACCAAGTTTTTTTCTGGCCCCCGATGATCCATTATAAACATAAAATGAAATTTACAAAGTGGAAGATGGCAACTTAGCTTACATAAAACAAGTAACGTGGATGAATTTATTGAGTATTAAGGTTTTTGGATTTTGGAGAATTTCCTTTCTTGTACACATTTATATGTGGAAAAAAGAAGCAATCCGGAAAGTTACGAAATTGCAGAATTTGAGTCGTTAGCAAATTGGATGTTTTACCTACACAAAAAAATATATCTTGCTGAGCAATCCCTCCCAAATTAAGGTTTAAACTAATACACGGGCTCTTCATCGTTCCATTTGTTGTGGCTTAATTTTATTTTACTTGAACTTACATTTCTTTTTCATAAAAGATGATAATATAATTATCATCTTTTATGTAGATTATGAAGATTGAAACTCGACCCAAACAATAGCAAGAAACTGTATGTACAAATCATTGAGATTCTTCCAATTATTGACTTGTAATTACCTTTAACTATCCACTTTAGGTGCGAGAAGTTATCACGGTTTTGCAAGAAGGCAGACAGAAAGTTCCCTGGAGGATGGCAAGTCTCACAGACAGTTTTCTAAATCAGATAAAGTAAGGTCTAATTCAGCGAGATCTGGAAGTTCAAACCTGAGGTTACGTCCGGAGAGCTCGATCCATAACACTTCATGCGCGTGTTCTGTGAACGCTGCTAACGACGACACCGATGGAAGTTTCTCAGAAGATGTTGAGAAGGACGCAGGTGATTTACGAGACAATGAAAAAGGTGGTACTTTGGAAGAAGACCCCAGCTACTTGTTTACAAAAAACGGGAGTAAATCAAAGCTTGGTAATTGTAAACCGTACGTTGATTGGTGTAACACTGGACCACGCCCAGATGATGACAGTGATAAGGAAGAAGGTCGATGGGCCCAGCAAGCAAATCAACCTGTCGGTTGTCGTGGAGACGGAAGCCGTAGGAATGCAAATAAACATGGAAAAAAGACAAGTGGAAGCAATACTGATCGAGGAAAGCAAAGTGGAATCAGTGGAAATGAAGAAAGTAGGTATTCAAGCTCCTATTTAGGCATCTCCAATGACCTTGTTGGTTGTGTGAACATTTCAACATCGAAAACGTGGCAACAAAAAGAGAGAAAATGTACGGTACGGGAGAATCTGTCTTTTGAATCCGGACAATCAGCTCAATGTGAGATTGCTGATCCTCTAAGCAGCTGTTCAAGTGTTAATGCTCATAAAGTAATCGATGTTTGTATCAGGGTCTCTGGAAGGGAAAATGCGACAGTAGTGGAAAGGAGTGGATCTCTCAAACGCTTTGATCAAAACAGGGAAAATTTCGTGATTAAAAGGGAGTTTCCTAAAGAGGAATATAGCGATGATTTTTTGGAAAGTGATGCTCTTGACTCTGACAGAATACCTTCGGCAGATATTTTTAAAGTACTTGATAAATTGAACCTGAGTACTTCTGTGATGAAACCTCCAACTCCAAGAGGTGACAGGCTTAAATGTAGGAGAGTGCAATCTGCTGGATGTACGAGACGAAAAGCTTCTGTGATCAGGGGTGAGGAGTCTTTGACGAAAAGAGGCAAGTGTTCTAGACCATTGTCAGCAAAACAAACAGTAAAGCCGAAGAAAAAACCTGATCGCCATGATTCTACGGAAAACACCCCCTTATCCGCGTTTGGGACAACGGAGGGCGTGATAACGCATACACGAGAGAAGCTTCCGGGTTATTTTACTGAACAGTACAAAAAGATATTAAACGAAAAGAATGGAAATAACACAAAGGAGCACACGGTGAAAACGGAGGTTACTTCATCGGGCAGCCGGACTTGGTAGCAAGAGACGTCACAGAAGCTAGCCGTGATTTGTGTTGTGATGAGAAACATGGCCAAATTGCGCAAACTGATTTAAGTTCTAATTACGAAGGAAATAAAACGTGTTTGAAGATGGCAAACAGCAAGCACCGGTATGATGCTCAGAGCGATGAACAAGGACAAAATTCAGCAAGTGGAAGAAATTCACAGAGCTCCTTATCGGGGGTGTTCGTGACAACAGACGATAAAAGCGAACTGAGGGGTGTGTATGATGCGGAAGTGAGCAGTTCTGGTGTAGAGACCATGTCTTATATTACGGATTATTCTTCTGTTGAACGCTTCGGTGATGCGGTGGACAGAAGCAAATGTAGCAGCTCCCATAAATGCAGAGGTGGTGAAAATTACGATTCAAGGAATGATAGACAAGGCTATAAAGATGACCATGAGGAGGACGTGTATTACGACGAGATCAATGACAATAACGGTAATAATGGAGGTGTTGATGGTTTCGATGATGATGTCAGCAATTTGGAGGTCGTAGCTCAATCAAAACCTCTTTCCGAGTCAAGGTTTGTATCAAGCAGTGATAATCAGTGTCAGTGTAAATGGCCTTGTAGTTAGTCGAATACGATAGAGAGCATAAAGCAGCAAAGTGATATCAATCTTCAAGAAGGGAGCTTAAACAACGAAGTTTAATGCGATGGCGAGCGGGGATGGCGCAGTGGTGAGAGCACTCGCCTCCCACCAGTGTGGCTGGGGTTCGATTCCCGGACTTGGCGTCATATGTGGGTTGAGTTTGTTGTTGGTTCTCGTCCTTTCACCGAGGGTTTTTCTGCGGGTTCTCCGGTTTTTCCTCCCTCTTCAAAAACCAACATTCCCAATTCCAATTCGATCTGGAATCCGAGGGCCACAGGTTTGTCAGTTGAAAAACTGTTTAGTGTCACCCTCGTTAAACAAAGTCAATTTATTTATTTATTTATTTATTTATTTATTTATTTATTTATTTTATTTGATGTATTACAGAGGGTTTAGGCAACCACCCTGACTTCTGGCTAAATTCGACCGGTATCCTAACCTCAAACCTTAGTGTTTCTCAGTAACAGGCGATTATCATCACAGAAATATGCTTCAGCTAATAACCGGCGTATACTCCAGAAACAATTGGTTTACTAAATGGTACATGTAGGAATAGTAATAACTATACTAAATAATTACTTACACTTTGTAATTATAGCTGATTGTTTATCTTTCGGAGAAGTAAATGACGTTACTTTTACACTGATTTAATGCATTACTCAGTCCTATCGGTGGCACAAACTATGTATGATACGTTGTATTTGTTGCCAGACGTTATCTTTTTTGGGAGTAAAGCTTATAATGTATATCGAGTACTCTACCTGGTTGGAGTACTCAGTGCCATCGAATACATTAAACTTTGGTCTGTCTTTGTAGCAAGCCATTAATTTCATTAACAGATCAAGAGGCAAGCTTAGATACCAATCACCTTGCATTTAATGTTGGAACTGCTGTTTTGCAGATGTCTTAAACAGAAGAAATCAATCGCGCCATTTCCACCTGTTTGTTTTAGCATTAATGCCAGGCCCCCTGATGGATATCTGTATTACTTCGCCTATGGACCTGATATGAACCCGAACAGGTTTGCACACTTGCTTGATACATACACCTTGTGAGCAACAAATGAAATGTCCACAAATATTACTTGAAAACCATCGAATAAAGGACTTGTTGTTCCACTGCAAATGCCACCCTGTCATTTTACTGGTTTGTTCGATGAAGGATTGGCCGATATCGTTTCCACACTCTCGATAAGCAATGTTTGTAGGAAAACCGGGATATTGAATGCAATACGCTGATATTTCGCGTGTTCTGTCGTCCTTATATGGTAAAGTGACGTTTCAGTGGGATGGAAATCACAAAAAGTAAAACGTTTTGTTGTTGTTGCTTCTTCTTTTTTCTGGGATGATAGTCCGCTCAGCAGAGTAGCAATTAAGAAATCAGTCGTGGAACTGAAAAACCGCATATGACATGCATACCTGACAGCCATACCTGACAGTGTACAGATTCTACATGATTCAACAGGAGGCTCTCTGGTCGCGTCTTCATACACAGTCTAAATCATCCGTGGCAAGAAAAAAGAAGAAAGAAAAAAACTATAGTTTGCCTTGCCTCGACCTAATCTTTGTCGTGTAGAAGACTCTGTCTCGGACACGTCTTTTCAGTTGGTCTATTAATCCAAGGCTGCCTGCTCATTGAGTTCGCCCCTTTAGAGTTACTTTTTCGTTGGCTTTGTTTTCGTTATTAATTGTTATTCCTTTTTTTGTCTAGGATGGCTATATTTTTGCGACGGGAACCAAAAACGCGACTTTGGGGAATTCTGTTTGGGTTCCAACTCCGATTTAACAAGCGAGGCAAGTACTGTCTTGGAGGAATTAGAAAAATGATAAAAAACAGCAGCAGTACAAAAACAAACCAACAATTATCTTTCTCAAACTAAAGTCAGTCTTTCGGGTCGGCTGTTTCAACCTGTTTTGTGTTCCACTAGAGCACTTTTTTCCCAATCCTGTATACGAGAAAACGGTTATTCCCGATAGAACACGGTCTTAATTGCAAATTTAAATCTTTTTATATATTAGTGAGCTCAGGTTACACGAAAATGGATAGTCGGGAAAAACTTGGTATCATAAGTAAGGTTTCCCACTTAAAAAGTGAAAGGCTAGTTCGTGAAACAGTCAAGGCTTGTTCGTCACGTCTCGTTGAAGGCGCATATTGATGGCTGGGCAATGGCCATTTTCTGAAACACTGTTTTGTTTGAGGGATGAACTTCATTTGAAATGAGCATTCTGTCGTGTCGTCTCTGTAACAGGCACATCCGAGGAGGCTGGTGCATTTGCTAATATAGAATTCAACCCAGAACACTCAGTGGAAGGATGTGTGTACGCCATTACGGAAACGGAACTAGCCATGCTAGATAACTGTATGGGCTATCCTAAGGTTTGTAACTGTCACTGTCTTTTTTTAACCTCTCTTTGAAGAATGTAATATGAGAGAAAATACTACTTGTCTGCGTTAGCGAGATATTCGAATTAACTACACTTCGAGTTATAGTGACTCATACTTAAAACTGAATAGGATACAGACTTTGCCCATATCTCACGAAAACTAACTACTGTTGGGCATTATGTATGGATGCTATTTTCTTGTCGAGATGCAGCTGCCAGAATTATCCTTGTAGTGAACAGCCGCCATTTTTCTCGATTCTTTTTCAATCCTGGCCAGAAATGTGACATTCTCGCCGAAAATTTCGTTGTCACTTCTTCTTCTCCCTCCACTATGTTTTAAAATTTGGCAACATTTCATTCACTCCAATTTTTGTTAACAAATTTTTCATTGCACAAATTTTCATTAGATTCTTTCCAAAATTTGACAAAATTGTTCGGAAGAGACGGGGGAAAGGGATCAGTTTGTATAAGCAACTAATTTCTGCTAAGAAGTAACGATGATTGCATTTTGAATTTGTTTTCTTCCGTGCTGTTGCTGAAGAACTGCATGGTCGTCTGACCAGATTTTTCATTTTAGTACAGTCAATTTGTGTCACGCGTGTCCAGTGTCACGAAGATTCTTCAAACGTCTCCAAAATTACAGGTCTGTTAAAGTGAAGAATAACACCTTACATGACACCAAATCTTTTAATGTTGTATGTAAAATCGGAATTTTCATGGAAATTCGTTATCTCGCAACGAATTTTCTATTCTTCTTTGCAGTTTTGAATTCTTCATTTCCAACAGACGTGTGAATTTGCAGACTCCATTGAAATCTTCGTAGGGTCAATTTAGACTGTCGCATTAATCCTATGTGATCTCCATGCCTGTAGCACTACACTCGAGCGGTGTTTCCTGTGTGGATGCTCAACTGTTCCAGTCCCTCTCAGCATGGTGTAGCACAGTTCTGTGTGCCAGCAGTTTTATATGTCGCTCAAGACGAGTGGGTCATTCGAGGTAATTAATTTAGTCGTTCTTTGAAAACCATTTACCCATATCATTCACTTTTCAGAGTTTGGGAAAACTCGAAAAAGATTTCAGTGAAAAATCGAACATACCGTGTAGCACTAAATTTTTGCGGGAGTTTAATTTTGCGGATTGGCGACTTTTTGTGTTTTGCGGGAACTAATTTTTGCGATTGCTTGCTGGGAATTAACTTTTGCGATTTTCTGGAACGAGTGGCATCAAATGGAACTGATAACACTTTCGTTTTCTATTTGAGTACATGCAATCAAAATACAGATAAAACAACATGGGAATGTCACTCTATTACACTACAATGGATCGACAATAACAAGGGTACCACTTGATGTATTATCCACCGAGTTATCTGTGGCATTTTCTCCTTCAAACCAGTATTTTTATATATAATTTCTACTATGGTGTAAATGCTTGCGGGAAAAAAGTTGCGGTAATTTCATTTTGTGGGAACTTATTTTTGTGGATGGCGAAAAACCCCAGGAAAAATTACAAAAATTAGAACCTGCCAAAATTTAGTGCCACACGGTATCCGTTCTCGTGCTTCCATAGCGTTACTAACTGATCAGTTACGCTAGTGGAAATTTTCGAAAACAAATCTATCTGGACAATCCCAAACATTCAGGAGTATAACTACGCCCTTCAGTATCAGACGAACTGTAAAGTCTACTTCTTACCAACGGATACGATTGTCACGGGCATCAATCTTCCTAAAGGAGGTCTCAAAACAAGTCACGTTACCATTGGTCACGACTGTTGTCTCGTTTAGCTGCCGAGAACGACTTGAGGTGTAGGATAAAGAAGTTGTTATCAGCTAGAATGGTTGAGGAACTCGTCAAGCTAGAATTCAGTTGGTCGTTTGAGGAGTTAAGTAATAACAAGTATATTTCATTTACAGATTCGTCTCAGAAGCTGGATTGTAGCTACAGTGTGAGGCAGTGTGTGAAAGCCTCTGACTTGCTAACACCAAAGTACATTCAGTTCCTGACCAGCCAAGCTACAAGCTAACCGCATACAGGACAGGCTGACTGAACTGCCGAGACTGACAGAGAGTAAACTCACGTCTGAGGGTGAATCGGATTCGCTCTGACGAAGGGCTAACGCTCGAAACGTCGGCTTTCAATCCCCTAACGGTGGCCAATTTACCTTATCAACTCAGTTGATAAATGCAAAATTTGTGTTTCACTTCCCCACCGACGCAGCAACACAGTTTCTTTAGAAACCAAGCACCTTGTTTAAATTTTAAAAGCAGCACAATGTTTTCGTTTGTTATTCCGTGTTTTCTGGGGGAGCCGTATTTCATTCATTGATTTGAAGAACGTGTAATAACTGACTCAGCCATTTAAGAGCATAGAGCACCGTGCAAATAAAAAAAAAAACGCCAAGCTTAGCTTGGGTAACACGGATCAATTTGGTTTCATTTTGGTTAAAAGCTGCATTGCGCATGTCTTGTGTGGAAGGCAGTTGAAGTTTGCACTAACCAAGGAAAGATTACTCGTCTCGCTTCTCGTCTCTTATTACGTTAAACAGGAGTGAAAGACAATTAGAAATTTGGTTGAAATGTGTTTCAAGAATGTTTTTCTCATAGATCTTATTTATATTAACGGAAATTGTAAAAGCTAACCTGTATACTTGGATGTTGTCGTGTATAGAGGGTGACTCTTAGACAAAGTGTAAACTACATTATAGTGTAAAAGCGTTTCTGGTTGCGAAAAAAAAATCAACAAGCGTTATTTAAACGGCTGTAACGAGTGCCCGTTTACAAAGTATCCGCTTTGTTACTTTGAGTTTGTTTTTAAAAATGTAAAAATTATTATTAAAAATTGTTAATGTTAAACTTATTATTATTTTTAAAAATATACATTTAAACATGTATAGAACTAAGTGTCTGTTACAGGAAAGTGGTGCCTCTAATTTAGTGTCTGGTTGTCGGTTGGAAGATCTAGTGAGAATGTTTTTTTCTTTTTTTTGGGGGGGGGGGGGATTCCCCTTTTTTTACGTTCCCTTGACGATGTAAATACACATTGTGTTTCCCAGAAATCTCACAGGTGGTAATTGTTGCACCGATGCTTGTAACCACAATAACAATGCCGGTTTTTGGATGAATTTTGCGAAATAGCTTTAGTCATTGCCTATACGTAGTCATCACTTTCTTGTTCCCTCCTACTAGGCTTTCACCTTGATCGTCTCCCACTTGTAAACAATATCCCTTTTCACAGTTAACTTTTCTCATTTGCGTTAAAACGTTTTTGAACGTGAATGTTAGGCATTTTCGGGCAATTTTGCACTTTTTGCCCGAAAATGCCTCACATCCGCGTTCAAATATATTGCGATGGAAATGAGAGGAGTTAACTGTTAAAAGGGCTGTTAACTAAAGGGCTAAGGGATTCTTCTATCAAAGGGAACCCGCACGTTCCCTCATAATATAGCGGTTCTCTACATATTTTCAAAAAACTTATCGTTTACTTAATCTCATCGCTCACGAGTCTGGAGCCATCTAGATTCATTGCGTTGCGTCGGTTAAGAAGTGCGATAAAATTAAATATGGTTCTATCACGGATAAATCTTGTGGCCAATTTTTTTTGGTGGTATTTTAATTTGCTGTTACGTGTTTTTTCTTTGACAAGTTACATACATACGCATACTTTATGTGGACTTGGCAAATCACCATTACAATTTCAATAAAGAGTGTTTAATAAAATACCAATTTAAGGTGCTTTACATTACTTTACAACTTTACCTGAAGCGATTATATGTCATAAATAGTTTGCATTTATCTTGTTACATTGAATCAACGTACATTGCCATTAATCAGGCTCCTGCATTTACTAATTTGACATCTTCCTTTCCTTTAATGAGACTTTTATACGCCGGACGCATGTAGAGAACCGCCGAAGATATTATTTCCAATAATGATGACCAGGTCCCTCATTTGTCCTTTGAGCACTGCCATTTCGCGACTGAGATCCTGGTAACGAGTTTGGTTACCAAGCCTCGCCCCTTGAAGGAGCTGGGGTGGCGAGGAAGAAGTACAATTTAAGTAGCTTTCCTGTCACAAGGGAAGAGACGAAAATGTAAATTGACAGGAACCTTATCCACACAGCCAATAGAGACCTTTTAAAACGATCCAGATACGATTACGACCTCGAAATTGAAACCTGTCGCGACGACCTTCAAATTTCAAACCAGTCACTCTTGTACCCAGACCCCTTTCGTGTTTCTGACTACGAGGGAAGAAGGAAGGCTCTAAGAACAAGAGTGGTGTGACGCGTGATGATTTAAAGCATGCTCACTGCGTTTGACAAGTCATGCTCTTACTACATAGTCAAAGGAACTATGTAAGCTATTTTACATTTGGATTAAAGAAAATGTAAAAATAATGGTCCAGTTTTGTTCAAAGACACTATTCTAGTCCAGTGATAGTGTCGATATGTGTCTGTGGCCGCGGATGGCCAGGCTGAAAATGGATTAAACCTTGAAAAGGTTGGGTCTACGTATTCACGTTCTGTGGGTGTATCTTAGAACAGTAGATAAAATCCTCATACCGTTGGCTTTCCTTGCAAAAATTTATTAGATATGGTCTTCTTTATGTCCTAAGAGTATTTTGGGTGTAAGTTGATCTAAAAAGTTTACCACAGTTTTGACAAAACGCCAGTAAAATCAAGCCTGTAACATGACATAGTTTCCCTAAATAGAAAATAACTACATCTGAATATGCCGATGGAAGATCAGGGTGGCTATTGTTCAAATAAACCCAACCATACTAACGGAACCGAACCAAACGAAAGAAAGTCCTTCCTCCTTTATATGCCAAAGAAAATAAGGCCTAGGCGGCTGAAACTGTTGTAAATTGTGACACATGTTCACTCCAGCACGCCTCCCTCTCCCTTTTTTCATTCTTGCACTGGCCGGCCCAGTTTATTGAAGGTCGAAGGTCTGAAACCCCCTCTTCTAACTGCAGTTGCGTTTCACCCCAGGTCAAAAAAACAAATACACTAAACTTAAATTGGAAATGATGATGTATTGACAAACGTGGCTGCAAACTCTGTACTACTTACCGCCATTTCCATGCCTACGGTGAGACGTCCCATGGTACGAACACCATCCTTCAGGCACAAGTTAAACTGCTGACCCGTCATATGGCTTGGGATTTGACCAAACAGTAAGGAGTAGACTTTAACGTGACTCAGGTCAAATCTTATTCTTTGAAGTAACTGTTGAGATAATGAATTAATGGCTCAACTTAAGCGTTCTGTTGCAAACACAATGACAGGAAAAAACCTCGTTGACTTTTTCTTTCAGCTGACCTGCCCACTAGGCTTAGTTTGGGATACTGTCTTCATTGTGTGACATCCAACGGGTTACAATCGGATTCAAATGCAATTAATTATATAAAGCCTTCTTAAATATTGAACATTTAAATTACCCTTAAATATTTTTATCTTGGTTTAAGGAACAAGTGACTTTTGAAATGAAAGCAATTACCGTCAATCCTGATGATATGTTTGAACTTGCCATCGATCTGTTAAAAGTGATGTTTTCCTGTGAAATAGAAAGCAAAACTGGTCAATATGTTCATTTGGCTCCATCGTTTTTTATCTGTAAGTTTGACCAATCAAATTATAGCTCTTCACGGCTGTAAATTCCTATACGGTGTTATTGGTTTCCAAAATTTCAACCTGAAATATTTCGGATTGTCGTCTCGCCTTGAACTCGAGCGCTTGTGGCCGTGAAATTTGCTAAGAAAAGGAGCCAGACAAGTTGTACGATCTAGGTAAATTTTGATTTGATTTTCAATAAATTCAAAACGGCTTCTCAACTGGATTCATACTGATTGGAAACTCTGCTACCTCTTTACAGTTGCCTCTCTTAAATACGTTTGCAGGAGTTACAAAATTAAATGCGCAAAAATTTAACAAGATTTTTCGATGTGGGACTAAAATTTTGGTCATTAGTTGTGTCCTCTGGACCCAATCAAATTGGTTTTAGAGAGATCTAGAACTTAACGTTCTACAACAGAAACCGAGTAGAACTTCCCTGTATCTTGTAAGAATGTACTTTGAATTCATAGTTTCAGTCAAATTAATGTTGACACTGTAAGAACGCACATTCATAATTCTCAGTCAAATTAATATTGACATTGTTAACATAACTTGTCCGACTGTATTTGTGCAATAAGAACTGTGGTCTGGCGTTACACTGCAAGTAAATACATGGAAAGGCTTGGTAAAAAACCAACGTCAGGGGCATTCAAGGGATCGCCTCGGTGAAATATGGTTGACCTTCATCTCCCTTGGAAGTTCGATGTCATGGTAATGCAAAATAAGAGTTTTTCTTTGGCGACATCAAACTTTCGTAACATGGTGAAATTAACTCCTTCGGTTTCAAAGTAGCGAACAAATATGTCTTTCAAATTGCGAATAAAGGTCAGCTAGCAGTTAATTTGGAAAGACAATAACGGACGAGGTTCTGCTCCCTAAAATTCTGCACTTAAATTTTCTGCCTAAAGAATCCAAACGGAGTAACCTGCCTTAGTTTGTACAAATATCCAATTAAAAGGGCTTAATAATAATGATAATAATAACAATAATAATAATAATAATAATAATAATAATAATAATAATCTGAGAAAACAGAGAACGACATTTCAAATATTTCGCTTAAACTTTATCGCTGGGTGCCCATACAACATGGAAAGCAAAAGAACGGTACTTCTGTTCTTTGGCTTTTTGGGTTTAAAAATAGCGGCGAAGTCAATATATTGGATATATTGGATTGTGAACATTGAAAGTTAAGGACGGAAATGGAAATATTAGGCCACTAAGATTCCTAAGACTGAAGCAAATCAGATCTTATTGTTACCCCATCGTATTTGTCTCGCTAATGATATTTTCACAAGGTTTTACTCACAAACTTCTCCAGTGTTGTGTTGAGGTGCCTTGTTAGGTTTGCACACCAATCATCAAGGACCTGAATGGGTGATGCGAGCCCCCCTTGTAGCGAGCCCACAGTTGCATAGTCCCGGATGGACGTAGGATCTCTTACATTCGATGAATGAGTAAATGGACATAAAAGGATTGCAGTTAAAACCAAGATGGCGGATACTTTAACATTGATGTGGCCTGTAATGATGAGAATAAATTAATGAGCTTTGTCCAATTACAACCTCGTACCTGTATAATTTATAGATGTCAGTACCATTAATAATTTTTATAAATAAATTGGTCAGTTTTTCTATCGTTGTTGCGTTGCAATCTAGAGGATATTACATGGTCGCACGGAGATACGAAATTTATCTTTGAGTGTTGGAAAACATTTCAACACAAGAAGATAAATGTCGTATCTCCAAACAGCCATGTAATTTTCTGTTTTTTGTATAGACACCGATGAAATAACAGGATAACGATTTCTTGGACTAATCCTTTATTTGCTGAATCAATCTAATAAAATATACATCTTACGCACATTCGAATTTTGGTCGAAAAATAGAGAAAATAAGTAGCGTTTATATGTATTCTGAATATTATAGCGATAAGGCATACAACTTTTATAAATTTCATTGGCTAAGACTGACGTAGTCCATGACAACCATGATATCTTCACATGTGAAAGATAAAAATCGTATCTTCACTGGATACGAAATTTTCGTCGCTCGGAAAATCCTGGCATTTCATCAGTGTCTCTGTATATAATAAAAACCTTTAACTAATAAAGGTTGACTCAAGAAATAATTTATTTAAGATCTAGATATCGGAACTTTAATCTCACTTATTTTCTCAAACTACTTTTGGTTCTAGAAGGCTTTTTTATCCTCCAGGCGAAAAATACAGAACCAGTGAAGAAATATAAATCCATACCTGACATTCTTTTGGTGTTCTTAAGGTATACAACGTAGCAGAAAAAAGAAGAAAATATGTCGCTGTGTTTCGAAGTTGAATGAATTGAGTTTCACTGTTGGTGGTTGCGTTTTTATAGCGCTGTTGTTTAACTTGTGGATGAAATCATCTTCATCATTTAGAAAATGAAAGAAAGGCAAATGACAAATGAATCTTTAAAGGCAACGACAGAAAGAGGCAGATATTGGTTATTTCGTAAACGTTGTTTCATTTGCTTGAGAAAACAGTTCCATTTTTAAATTGTTTATTTATGGTAATCCGAAACCATCTCTAAGTAGAAATTAAGGAAACGGCGATTGTACTGTTTAGCAAGGAAGAGGGGCCAACTCTTTTTATAATTCGGAAGTTTTTGTCACCTAATTTTACCAAAATTTAGTGACTGGTTGGTATAATTTGAGCTTAAATCGCCATCGAGCAAAAACCAAGCCGGGGTTTAACAAGTAGGAAACTGTTAACCTGTAAAAATAAAATAAGGTTCGCAATTGACTTCCCTTTGCAGTCATTGAAGGAGATATTGAACGTCAAATCTGTAAACATCCGCAAATTTTTCTGGAATGTTATTCTTTAAACACACAGCTAAACTTCCGCATCCATACTCTCAGATCCCCCACTTTAATGATTTTAATTTTGGGTTCAGTACGCATTCTTTTTGGCAGCTATATGCTTACTCATCGACCTTTTTTGTAATTTTGTAAGTTCTTTAATTTACAATTCAGTAATGATTAATTTTAGGAAGTCGATAGTTTTGCCACTGCCTAGAGCGAAAATAATTGATCACTTAAGCTTAATAAAATAAAATAGCGCTAAAAAACTGTAGAACAACTAACCTAACGGCAAAGCAATATTCTTAGTACCATTTTAGCTAGATCAAATTCAATCGTAACAAACGTCAGTACGCTGGACAAGACCAAGGCATATAGCAATAGCTATGACCTGAGTTGGAAGAAATTTGCTTGTAAGCAAATACAAGCTCATAACGAAAGATATCCGGGCACGAGATTTAGCTGACGTACCAAGTGACGAAATAGAAACTTCAAAACGTGCGATTTATGTAATCTACGTTAAAATGGCAACATTTTTTCTGAAAACATGTTCTGTAGGAAGATCTATTATCTGGACATTTTCGCCCTCACGAGCCCTTCCCGTTTCTTCTGTTTATCGTAAAATGCAAAAAGTTGTTTAGATTGATTAAGATATACGGTAAAAAGATGCTTTTTATGACACACTCAGGGCTGTCTTTAATTATAATTAAGAATTAAGATATATGAACTGAAGAAAACATAACTGACCAAACTGTTACTAGTCATTTTTTTTCTTATTGATGCGATTAAAACCCACACCCTTCATACTAAATGCAATACCGGTATATCAATTTACAGTGAAATTGATAATTAAATATCCATTAATCGATAAGGAGTGAGTGTTTCATCCAAGAAACATGATTTAAAAGATTACAAATCAAATTTTACTTTTAAGCAATAAATGAAGCAAAATGAAAGTAAGCAAATTGATCAAGCATTTGATGCCACATTGCAGTTTTATGTTCGACGTAGAACTACAACAATGTCACTCGTATAAACCTCAAAAGTACCTACATAAAACACATTCAAAGCCTTGATAAGCTGTATCTCTCTAAAGGCGATGTAAAAAAGTGACTTGAATAGTGATTTCACGTCAGGATAACCAGAACAAATGTTGCTCCACACAGTGTTACAGGCTTATTGGCAAACGATATTGACTTTTCTAAGAATATACACTACAAATCGCGAACATGGCTGACTACGCTAGTTTTTTAAGTCTAGAGTATTGCTTTAGCTCAGTGACATAACAACAATAAATAAAGCCTTTTAAACACTACATGAAGCAAAATTACATCTTATTTGTGTAGTGATCGACCTGTTTATATACAATGTCCGCTAAAAAGTCATGTTAAATTTGGTTTTCTTTCATTTTTATAGACCTTGGGGTGATTGTACCTCCAAATAGTATCAAATTTCAAGTTTGATTTTATCCATTAATCTTTAGAGCGATTAGTTCAACCAAGTAGTTGAATACTAACACGTGATCATCAGAATGAAACAAATTCAAAGCAACCCTTCATCAAAGATTGTGCAGGTCGTCAGAAAAACATTAAAAAATAATAAAATAAATTTAAGACGTAAATAAAAATGCCATTTGAAAGCCTAGGCTCCGACCGAGCGAAATGCTTTACAAATCAGTATATCTTTCGGGAAGAATAAGTGCTGACATAGAAAAATGTTGACAGTGCACAATGACGCTATTTTTAAAAACTGTTACGTTTTTTAGCGGAGGAAGCCCAGGTGAGGGAAGTGACGACTCTGACGGGACATTATAATTAGAATTGTTACTGACAATGACCTGGGGAAATTTCCCTACTCATCTCCATGGTGAGGGAAAGTACATAAATTTAGGGTTTGCATTTAGGGTTTGCAGTTTACAGTCAGTCAAATCGAAACAATCACAGGAATTATATGAAGAATAGAACAGAGGTATCAGAAGAAATCTGTCTTGTCAAAATGAAAACTACAAAACAAGGTAAGTTCCCTGGATCCTTCGACTATTTTCAAGTTAAAATTTGTGGGAAAAATGAATTTTTAGAAAAAACAAAACTTTATACTAGTAAAAAGCAAAAAAAGCTTTAAATATGAGGCAATATCGATCATAACGGCAGCTCCTTCTTTTTCCTTCTGTCGCATTTTCTCTTAATTTTTTGTCCTTTGAGGTTCTCTCGATATTTGTCACAGGAAAGTTTTGTTTAGCTCCTGTCTCCCGTGACTTATTTCTCACGAAAACCAGAACAAAGCTGACTTATCAGTGACGTCTTAACAACTATTATGTTCCAATGAAGTTCTTTAAAGTTGACTACAACACTTTCAATCCGGCTTGTTTTTAAAAACATAAGCTTTCATTGCCAGTCATACATAGTCTTCTGGGTTTTGTTCAAGACAAAATTTAGCAGCCTTAAATACGCCCACCACGTTTTAATATAGATTTTTAGACCTATTAATCGTTATTCCATAGGTTTAATATTTCATTCCGCGTTTTTTGCGGCATTGATGTTTATACTCATGTTAGCTGGAGGTTCTATGGCCGCTCCAGTTCATGGCGGTGTTGGACACATCAACCATGCACCTTCATTGCGCAACATGAAAAGCTGGACTCATTCCACCACTGTTCAGCTTTCAAAGATTGTCGGCGAAACACAAATGGATTTTGTAAGTAAAGCAAAGATAACATTTACTAGCAATTTCCCCAACACCCTCTAATCTCAAATCTGTTTTTCTTAGCTGATTGCTCGACATTTTTTATGATGACTTGTTTCCTGCAGTCTTCCAGAATGGCCCAAAAAATCAACAGATTAAATAGAGCTGATGATTAGCTTCTACTCTAAGAATCAAAATCATTAATTTTTCACTCTGAGGATAAAATCCAAAATTGTTGCATTTCAGATACTGACGCTACTGAACAGTACATTTGTGTCTTTCTTGTAAAACACTGTTTTCAGTATTTCACAAGGTATTCCTTTCTGACTTCATGATCTTTCTGTTATGGTTATTAACTAAACCAAACGTTCTGTACTAAATCATTAAAGTGCCAGCTGCCTCCGCCATTGCTTATTTTGAAATTAAATTGGGAAAGCTTGGTATTCACAAAAGTTTCGTGTACCACATTGTTGTCTTGCAGCAAGAAATTTTGTCTTAAGTGTGGCCTATCAATATACAAGTTATCATATTACGTTATACGTCATATCATAACTTGAACTCGCTCTTCTTTTTAATTCATTCTTCTACTTAAAGCTCTATATATCATGTACCTTTGTAGGCCCAAGTTCGCCTGGGAGACAAAAACTTCGATGGATATGTTCACAGCATTCCCGGATTACCTAAGCCTATCTGGCATCAAGATAAGATGTCGGTAAGTTATAAATTACCCTAATAGAACGGTTTTCAATTGAGTGTCGAAAGTAATTCGCGTTTTGCTTTGGTTTTGCTTTACTTCGCTCTGTGATTGGTTAAAAAATCTCGCGCCACTTTCACGACCAATCAGAAGTAAAACTC
>Ga0126336_10000346_pt1 | contig 17576 bp, 13 predicted proteins | sample SidCmetagenome_FD_92530 | JGI IMG/M metagenome (GOLD analysis project Ga0126336, IMG submission 92530) | Coral microbial communities from El Islote,Puerto Morelos, Mexico - Siderastrea C C metagenome | ecosystem: Host-associated > Invertebrates > Cnidaria > Coral | place: El Islote,Puerto... | reverse complement strand
GTTAATGTTTAACTTGATATGACAGGTGTCAATTAGTGTCATTTGTTTCGAATAGCCTGTGAAAATGTAGCCCCATGTCTTGACAATGAGGTGTGCAAGTTTCACTTAGATAGCTGCAATAAACCTTTCCTACTGATTTTTTACCATTCATGACTTAAAATTGCCCAAATTTAGCAACATTAATTTGGGCTTCAAAGGGTTAACTTAATACCAAAATCAGTGCGGTCAATACGGTGCTGTTTTGTAGCCAGTTTGTTAACTCAGTATCTAGTTGTAAAACATTCAGATGTTAAAACATACGTTTTGATTCCCTATAACCATTTGTTCGAGAACGTGTTCGCCTTGGGGAGTTGTTTTTTAAGTATGTCTTAATTTTGCTTCAAATACCTTATCTCCTCCAAAAGGTACCAGAGGCAGGTACTTCAAATTTTCACGTACTTTCCTTTTTTAACCCTAGTGAGCCATGTTCAGTTTAATTCAAGACAGTTTATCGTATAGCTAACAAGGAAGCTAGAGTAAATGCCAACTTCCCTTACTTCAATCTTCCTTTACTTCATGCAATCTTTTCATCGGGTGAGGGGTTATTTTAGGTTACATGATGCCAATGGGTGCGTGTTTGACTGTCATTGCTTAATTGAGGAAATAGGGTACAAAAAACTCTTTTCACTCGTGAAAACTGGTTATTAAAATATATTCAAGCCGGCTTGCTTTCTCGACACCTGCACCACTGACATAGAAATATCAGAAATTCTGGCTGGGAATTAGATGGAATGTGTCAATCGTTTGGAAAGTTTCATAGCTTTTTACGGGCCACTGGTTGAGATGATTCTCTATTTCTCATTTTTTTGGTGTTTCTACCTGCTGGAATTCCATCCCCTGGAATAGTTAGTTTACTCTTGACACGTAAATTTTCTAAAGGATTTGTGTAAATGGTAAGAACACTTTGTTACTCTGAGAACACCGGACTCCTACGATGTAAATTGCATTTCAAATTTCGTCGGTGCCAGGTTTATGAATTGTTTTAACGTGATCTTTGATTGATATCTGGCAATAAAATCCTTCCTCAGGTCATATAGAGGGTGAGAGTACAGAAAATCCTGAAGTGACACTTGTTAGCTCAGTTTCCATTCGAGAAGAGGAGGTGAGAGAGAAATAACATTGCTCATGAACCTGTTATTCGTTTTCTTTTTCCTCTCAGGGCGCTTTACGTTGGGGCTATTCGTGCTACTTGTATTGCTGTTTGGGAATAACACGGAACATCAATTCCAAAAGGAACACAATTAATTCTGTCTATTCTAAGTTTACGAGAAGCGTTTCCACAACAATGCAACATCTGCCTGTTCTGTATCCCACTTCAGAATAAAACAGCTTTGAAATCCCACCCTTTGGTATGGTACTTATCGATAGATCTTCCCTAGGAACCTCTCCCCCTCAGTGGTAAACTGCATAATGGTTACAATAAGCTAAAAGGGTTTCAAGTAGGAGTGAAGTTCTGTATAAACCCTTTAAGCCCCAATAGTATTACTACTTTATCAAACATACACGTCATGAGAATAAAGAAAATGATCACCAAGTATCAAAGGTCTGGATCTTAATCAAATTCTCCCAACTAGTAACATATGAAATATAAGGGGAATAGTGAGGAGAATATGGGTGTTAATAGTGGGGCTTAAAGGGTTAAAAGTTACGTCCCTTGCTCTCTGCTCGTTAGGCTCCAGAGGTGGACTTCTCCAAGAATCCGTATGCCGATGGAAAATTCAGGTTTACAGATCAGACGCTGTTGGATGAAATAAGCTTAGGAAATAAGGTAATGATTACTATGGCAACAGACGCAACAGACGCTAACAATCTAATGAACCAATCGTGCCTTGAAACAAAAAAATTGAATTAAAAAAAGAGTAATTCGTGTTTGCGTTGGTTTTTACTACGTACCGTTATTGGTTACAAAACTTGCGCCATTTTCTCAAACAATCAGAAGTAAGACCAAAACTAATCTGACATGCTCGCACGCATTTTCCCGCGCCTGGTGCCCGTTTCACTTATTTACATCGAGTTGTGATTGGTTCATCATGTTGTTTGGGTCTGTTATGATTACATTAGTCAGCATTTTCCCGCGCTTGGTGCCCGTTGCACGTATTTACATCGAGTTGTGATTGGTTCATCATGTTGTTTGCGTCTGTTGTGTTTAGTCAGCATTTTCCCGCGCTTTGTGCCCGTTACATGTATTTACATCGAGTTGTGATTGGTTCATCATGTTGTTTGCGTCTGTTATGATTACATTAGTCAGCATTTTCCCGCGCTTTGTGCCCGTTGCACGTATTTACATCGAGTTGTGATTGGTTCATCGTGTTGTTTGCGTCTGTTGTGATTAGTCAGCATTTTCCCGCGCTTGGTGCCCGTTGCACGTATTTACATCGAGTTGTGATTGGTTCATCGTGTTGTTTGCGTCTGTTGTGATTAGTCAGCATTTTCCCGCGTTTGGCGCCCGTTGCACGTATTTACATCGAGTTGTGATTGGTTCATCGTGTTGTTTGCGTCTGTTGTGATAAGTCAGCATTTTCCCGCGCTTGGTGCCCGTTGCACGTATTTACATCGAGTTGTGATTGGTTCATCGTGTTGTTTGCGTCTGTTGTGATAAGTCAGCATTTTCCCGCGTTTGGTGCCCGTTGCACGTATTCTTCAAGTTGTGACTGGTTCATCGTGTTGTTTTCGTCTCTTGGGATTAGCCAGCATTTTCCCGCGTTTGGTGCCCGTTGCACGTATTTCCATCGAGATCTGATTGGTTCATCGTGTTGTTGGCGTCTGTTGTGACTGCTCAGAGTAATTACTTTGCTTTTGTTTTCACTTGGCTTGCGTAGCAGGCGTAAAGAGGGGAAAGGAAGCAAGAACGCGGGAGAAAGATGGGGGTCTATCCCCCAGTCCCCCATTTTCTCCTGCGTTCTCGCTCCCCTTCCCCCTTCCCCGTTTACACCTTCTACGCAGGCCAGTTTTCACGATACTCAGTTGAAAAGCGCTCTAAGCTTCTCAACAAAATGGTGGACTACGGGAATATTACTTTCCGCACTGAAATGAAAACTGCTTTAATAGCTGACCAAGTTTTGTTAGAGTGAAGTTGCCTTTTTTGTGTCGTTCTCTTTGCGTTTGTTTGCAGGTATTTTTTTTAACAACCGCAAACTATGAAATTCAAAACTTAACCAACCGTTGCATTTTATGTTTCCGTTGACAATCTCTGCGGGTGTCTCAGGTGTGAGGCAGCTTTTGTCAGTTCGCTGAGTTCAAAAGTTCACGTTTGTGGCTTGTGATTCGAGGAACTTATCCATTTCCTTTGCTTTTATTTGCTTAAAGCTCCGTCGGTTATTGTCGTAATAAGTCGTTAGTTAGATTTTTAACTTCGCAGTTGACATGTTATTGAAAATACTGCTGTAATTAACGTAATTCTATAACTACAGCATTTGCAATTTTGTCTTGCAGGAGTGCCATGAGCTGTTCCGGTTATTAGCACTCTGTCATACTGTTATGGTGGAATCAAACAACGGTTAGTAAAAACTGTTTGTCTCCTTAATTTGTGGTGAAATAGCAATGTTTGTGCTAAAAACGCCTTGCTTCTGAATGTAGGAATTCATGCCCTTAAGTAGAAAGAAAAAAAATACCGTCAAATGTCTATTGATACACGCTTTCTAGTACCACCGCCAATTTTGTTTTGAAGCTCCTTTTTCTCTCATCCCTTGCTCTCCTTCTTTCCCTAACTGAACGTTTGAGCTGGTAAATTCGGCTTTTTTCAGTAGTTTTCCCATTATTTTTGGGATTAAGTAGTTGTTTCTCTTTTGTAAGTTCTTACATTTGTTTTTTCATTCATCATGTGCTCGTTTGTTTGTTGTTGTTCCATTGCCTGTGAGCTTGACTCATTCCCATATTCTGATAGGTAATTTAGAGTATCAAGCCCAGTCCCCTGACGAAGCAGCCCTAGTCACGGCCGCAAGGAACTTTGGTTTCACATTTGTGGTAACAAACTTCTGACTTGTAGTTTGTTTGATTTTAGGAGAGTTATCTTTTACCTTTGAAAAAAAATCTTTCATACGAAGGAAGCCTTTCTTGTTCTTCGTCCTTCTCTAATGACATTGTGTTTGTTTTGTTCAGGGCCGTTCACCAACAACTGTGACAATTGATGTGGCAGGAGAAAAGGTCAGTGGGGCTGGCAGATAGCAACAGAGCTACCTCGTATATTTGTTAATCCCGAGATACTTAAGTCTACATCAAACGAGAATGAAAGCTCAAAATTTTTCGACACAGCACAGTTCAGACCATTTTCTCTCCAACCGTTTTGACTTGCAAATTTTGTGCGCTCCTGTTGACCCTCTTGCCCTCGGCCAACCGGTTTGTTTCAACGTATAACTTTGATAGATTGTGACTGACTGCATTAGACATCCTTATGTCTTGTATCCTACACTGTACATTTTAAATTTCTGTTTGACCTTTACAGGAGATGTACGAGTTGTTAGCCATTCTGGACTTCAACAATGAAAGAAAGCGGATGTCGGTTAGTAACAATACCAAACGGCGTGCTATGTGGTTGCATCACGCTCCTCAGTCCCCCACGGTTTTTATAGCCCCCTCCCCTCCAGTCGGGGGATAGAAAATCTCTTTTGGTTTATAATATCACCATCGCCCTTCCCCCTTATCGCGAAAAAGCCCCTGTTACGAATCGCACTTGCACTTTCACCTTATTGTGTACATCAAGTCGCTTCCACGGTACATTCGGAGGGTATTTTTTCGGTATTTGTAATGCACTCTGAAGTGTATGTATAAATATGTTTATGTGAAAATGGTATGGTTGCGTGAATTTTGTTCTCTCCGAGATAACTAAAGCTTCCTTGGTAAAGAGGCGTTCATGTGGAAAGGCTCGGTGATACAGCAACAAAAAACTGAAAATATTGATTTTGTATGAAGTAAAATTATAATGATGTCGCTGAAATTAAAAAAAAAAAAAAAAGACAACAGTTACCTAGCCTTTACCTTACAGGGAATTTTGTTCTCAAGGCTAACAAGATGGTCTTGTTGTCTTTAGGTGATCGTTAGGCGAGATGATCAGATACGACTCTACTGTAAAGGAGCTGGTTAGTTTGTGTTTTGTATCGTGCTTGTTTTCAGTTTAGTTTTCTTCTCTCTCTGTTGTCCTCCAACCATGAATAACACTTTAAAACTTGTTTAATAAATACTGTTGGGATGTTCAACCCTCGACGTTATCTTGAAAATGGCTAACCTTTACTGTGTGTTATTTCTATGTTGTTTTTCTTTCAGATACCATTGTGTATGAACTTCTCGATCATTCGTGTAAGCCACTCATGACGAAAACGATGCAACATTTGAACGTAAGTTTGTAAGCTCCTCTTGCGGAGAGAGAGCTGTCTTAGTTCGTTTTCATAAGTTTCACGATGGTTTCTATTTCCCCAAAACAGACTCTCTCCCCAAGGCAATCTACGAACTTCCTTTCAAGGTTACAGTACTTAGGTGTTTTAAATTCAAAGTTGTGACTGCTGTAACTTCCCAGAAGAAACCTTGCATGGTGGAATGAAAAGCGATCGGAAAACGTCATCTTGATATTATGTATGGCTGTACACCAGAATCCACGCGTTCAGCTTAAGTCGCCTTAAACTATTTTCTCATTATTGCCAAGTGTCACAACCTTCAAACTTGGTTTAACGACGACCTGCCCTGCCTCCAAGTATTTATTATGTTACTTAACGATAAGATTCTCTGTGAACGAGGATGACTCTTAAAAATAATAGCAGGACAAAATTTCCATCGATATGGACTACACTGTGTGCCTAAACCACAGGTATGCGCTGCCATTGTGTACCCACCACTCTTTGCCTATCTTTTTTGCTGTATTTTTCTGTAAACTAGTTATATGTACGTTTCCTATTTGAATGCCAATAACAAAAAAAATACAGACTGTGATAATGTCCATAGCTTTTTTAACAATTAGGGTAAAAGGCTGAGATTTCTACATAACTTAGTTTAAAACGTAAGTTTCTACTCTCCTTTTACAAAGAGAACTGTCTTCTTTCACGCATTTGCAACTGTGCTAATAACTTGAAAGAACTATGTAGGCTGACAGACGAGCTGTTTCCTGTCTGCCAGCTCGTTCACTGTCAGTCGGTTATTCTAATTTCAGATGTTTGCCGCTGAAGGTTTACGTACATTAGTGACGGCTTATAAGGACATACCGCTGGAAATGTACAAAGAATGGGAAGCTAAATACAAAGAGGCTAGGTAAAATGACCATCTTGATAAGTGAAGTCATGTACCTCCAAAGTGTTCCTTCAGCTTTTTCTTAGTGAAACATTTTTATTCGATTTTGATTTTTCAGTTTGGCCATGGAAGATAGAGAGGAGCTAGTTCAGAAGGTAAATGTATACTTTGAGAAAGATGTTTATTCAGTAAATGACACAGGCGACTCGGAAAAAAATCCGAGATCTCCTAACAGGAGTCGAACCTATGACCTTCCGGTTACTAGTCCAGATGCTCTACCACTGAGCTACAGGAGACTTGTGGGAGCTAAGGCCATTAAACTAAGTTCATGTGACAAACGCCCTGCATACTGCTAGGACTGGAATGTCGATAGGTGGCATATTCGCAATGATACAAATGTGATGGTGAATTGTACGCCTGGTGAATATATTAGAAAAATGGTTATTCAGTCAGTGACACCTTGGTTTTCAGCTAAAAGTGACAACACATTTTCGCGGTGAAAGCCGCTACTACTGAAATAGAGCAAACATGACTCGAAATAGTTGCAGTATTTGTGTGGAAAAACCGAATCCGATGTCGTTTGATTTTTGTAAAATGTGAGATCTGAAAAAATTGTAAACTTGAGATGACAGTTAAAAGATTTGTCTTGAAATATTTGATGGGTATGACTGGGCTAAAAAGCGATTGGCCACGGGTTTTTTGTTTTGTTGTTGTTGTTGTTGTTGTTTTGTTTTGTTTTGTTTATGCATTTGTCTGTAAAATTTTCCGAAGACAAGGGTTCGTGACAAATGTTTGGAAAATTAAAAACGCGAGTACACGCTCTCTGGCTCATCGTTCTGTCTCAGATTTCAAAAGAATAATCTTTTACCTTTTATCTTACGTTTCCAATTCGTAATGTTTCTCAGATTTCGAACTTTACAGAAATTATTTGACACTGCATGTCAGTTTTCCAATATAATAGTTGACATCGCATGTCAGTTTTCCCATGCAAACAGTATGTTGGCCCCAAAGTGGAGGATTTTACCGCGTTCAGGTTCATTCTTTTCTTCTTTGGAAACAGCAAAGTTATTAACTAGATTACCTATTCTAGGTTTATGAGGAAATTGAGCAGAATTTGATCTTAATCGGTGCAACAGCGATTGAAGACAAGCTCCAGGATGATGTCCCTGATACCATCGCTACTCTTGCAGCGGTAAGATACTGCATGTGCCAGCAAAGAAACAAAAAAGAAATGTTGAAGCTAGGTAGCTGTAAGATACTGCATGTGCGCGCAAAGAAACGAAACCCGTAAATTAGTGACGCAAGGTGATTGCTTAAGGTGCAAAGTCCGCTACAATATCGCACACTACAGAGTTGCAGGTGTGTCTGTTTTTGATACTTCGCAAGATTGCTTTCGAATTGTTCCGCGCAATGTTGCGTGTAATGATTTTTGGTGTGGACTCGCGGTGAAATTTAAAAATCGCACGTGTCTGAAAGTGAGGTTACGCCGGTTTCTCTCCCTCCTTCCATGCATGCATGCGTCCGTTCATTCAATCATACATGTGCGTGCATGCATTCATCCATTCCTTCCTTCCTTCCTAGCCTGCGTAGCTGGCGGTATTGTTTCAGCTCCTCCGCCCCAAGCCACTCGCGGCTGCGCCGCTCGTTTGTCGCGGCTTCGCCGCTCGCTGTCGCGGCTTCGCCGCTTGCTTGTGCGCGCTATTCCAACAATACCGCCAGCTACGCAGGCTATTCCTTCCTTCCTTCCTTCCTTCCTTCCTTCCATTCGTCGTTCTTCTTACATAATACGTCGTGTGGTAGTGCCGATGAGTATAGATCTCACCCGTTTCTCTCCTCAAGTCAGCCACCTAATGCGATTCCAACGTTTTAGCCCGTGGATGAAACCATAAAGTGTGAGCATTCAAGTAAAGGCTATGGAGTAGTTTCTGAGGTTTGATTTCGTGTCTTCAGTTGTCTAAGGTAACGTTAGTCAAATATAGCCAGACTAACATTACTCATTCCTTTGCCAACAGGCAGATATCAAAATCTGGGTTTTGACTGGAGACAAAGTAGGTCAGTAACATCACTTTTACCGTGTATTTTACTGTAAAGCCTTTCTCGTTGCCCTTTGAGATAAGTATAAAACAAAAACTACAGATTGATATTATCGTGCAAACTACAGATTGATATTATAGTGCTAAGGTGGTTTCCCTACACGGTATACTCTACACGGATTGCTCTTGCTAACGTAAAAACGCAACATATTAAAAGAACAACAACAGCAACTGAAGAAGAAAGGGGCGTTTTCATCGTTCTGTGAAGGATCCAAGCTTTTCCATGAAGCGTTTACTGGGGCCCGTTTCTCGAAAGTCCCGGTAACTTTTCGGGCCCGGAGCTATATTTTAAAATCAAACTCTACAGAATGGTGGTGTAGCATTTAGGCCACGAACCAGCTTGACTTGTTTCGTCAACTTACCATTTTACTGCTTAGCTTTAAAAACCAACAAAAATTTGAATTCTTAAGATAAACAATGCGCTTGTAAAATAGCTTTCCGGGCCCGAAAAGTTATCGGGACTTTCGAGAAACGGGCCCCTGGTCTGTTTTTGGTGGGTGTGTGAGGGGAGGGGGGTGAGTAGATTCATTCAAGCAGAGATTTTCTTCGTTATTTATGTTTTGGTCGCGAGGATACTATTTGGCCAAAAGTTAACAATAGCTTAAACTACTCGAGAGCTTAGATGCACAATTATGTTTGGTTGGCCACGTGTGTTAGCTTTGGTTTTCCTGCACCCACTCTCACACAGTTTGACTTTTCATTTTTCCTTTCTTTACAGAGACAGCCATCAACATTGGCTACTCTTGTCATTTACTAACTGATGACATGGCGGAGGTTTTTAAAATCGACGGTGAAACGCTGGAGTCTGTACAACAGGCCATTCATAATTACAAAAATCGAATTTTGAGCAAAGCACCTCCGCCCGCTTCTAGGATGCAGAGTAAAGACAACAGTCTCAAGGATGTGGAGGTTGAAGTCATATCGTACAAACACAACTCCATCGGGGAAATATCAGCGTCAGGAGAGGTATAAATCGACAATTATTCACCAAAGTCATGGTTACTGTGGGAATCTAGCGTGTTTTTGTTTTGTTTTGTTTTGTTTTGTTTGGTGTCCGAAAGCAACGCCTGCGGGTTCGATCGTTTTTGTAAGCCGCCTTCTTGGAAACGCTCCTTCCCCTTTCAACCTCTTCCTCTCCCTTGGACTCTTTTTTGACTCGCCCCTACCCTCTACCCATTTCGTAATCCAAGATGGCGCCTTATAACATTCAAAGGATTATACAGCGCTCTCGCCCAAAATACGCCTGTAGTGAGTGTAGTGAGAGTCATAAGATTTGTACAGTAAAAGTGATTGTTTGAGCTGTGGAATTGTAGCAGTCTCTCTTTCCGATCAAGGGTAGTCGAGGGAGAGCAATATGTGAATGCGCGCAAACGATAAGTTGCCGAGTGAAACATGATGCGCCTGTGGTGAACTTAACGCATGGGTGTCGCGTTTTCACGAAGCTGCCACTTTTCGCGCACTTTCGCATGTTTTCGTCCTCGACCTTTCCTGGGCGGAAGGAGGGACTTCTCGTAGTCCAGTGGACTACAGGCGACTCGATTCTTAGCAGGTGAACACCGTTATCTTGACCTTGTAATGACTGAGTCTCAACTTGCAGTTTAGTTTAGCCGTAAAATGTTCTGTGATACTACTCACTAAACCCGTCGCATAGGGAATATTTACTTCTAGTCGCTTTTGAACGGAACCTATAGTCTTTTACTTGGCCTACACAAGCCAGTTAATGGAAACGATATCCGTAACAGGCAAACTACGGTCGAAGCTCTCTGAGTGGACACTCTCGTAAGTTGATAGTTCTAATTACGTCCGCCTTGAAAACAACCTCTGTACACAAACTCTGTATTTACACTTTCCCGTATGTGGCCTCGGACGCTCAGTTTCCATGGTTTTCCAAGCTCCCGTTAGTGGACATTAGAGGCCGTTGCTAGTGGTCGCTTACGAGAATCTTTCCCGTATTAAAGCGGCTAGCTCTACTGGCGTACACTTTTCTTGCCTCCCGGGGGTATCCGCTTATGGGAGCTTCAACTGTTCTTCTTATTTGCTATTCATTATTTGGATCTGTTCATTACTTGTTTTGCTCACAGACGGCAAAGAAGACCGAAGAAAAATTTGGACTAGTTATTCCTGGAAAAAGTTTAGTAAGTGAATTCCTGTTAGCATTTCCCCTCTCCTTTCTTGATGTTTGTCTGTTCTAAGGCTACTCGCTTCACTTTTCTTTGGTTCGACTCATCTTAAAACGGTGTTTTCTTATCTTTGTTTCAGGCGTTTGCACTTCATGAAAGTTTGGAGAAAGAATTCTTGGCGTTGGCATGCATGTGTAAAGCGGTGATATGCTGCCGAGTAACCCCTCTCCAGAAGGTATCTACGTACAATCTTACTAATTAATTAATTCAGTAATAATGTTAATAATTAATCTTAACCATTTTAAGACACCTTCACATTTCCGTAATTGCCAAGGAAAATTCTTGGGAGAAAAACCCACTTTCCTCTGCAGTGTTGATTTTTCTCATCCATAAGCAGTTTCCCCGTTGCCCAACATTGTTTGGGGGGGGGGGGGCGATTGATTTGGCAAGTTGAATTCATGTAAAATAGGCCGCTTTTATTGGATTTCTGACGACCATTGTAGTTTCTTAGTTTTACAAGAAGAAGCCTTGTTCATCAAAGGCCACTTGTATGACACTCAACGTCAAACTGTTCATACCAGTCAAAAAACGCTGTTTTAACGTCTGAAATTAGCAGTCACATCCTTCGTAAAGTATATTACACAACTCACCCATGATACTTGGCAATTTTCTTTAAAGAGTTTGTGGGAAAAGGTAACCTTGGTATTTTGATTCCATTGTTCTTTGTAGGCGTTAGTTGTGCAGTTGGTTAAAAACAATCTCAACGCCGTGACGTTAGCGATTGGGGACGGAGCCAACGACGTGAGCATGATTAAAGGTAAGGTCATTGATTGAAGCACAGGCTTACCATCCTCCTCCGTTGGTCTGGTGGACTGTGTCTTTAACTGGCTCGCCCATTTAAATTAGACTTTCTAAAGGAAGGGCTCATTTTATAACTGACACAGCCATGTAAGAACCATAGTTTAACACACAAACAGAGGATGTTAAGACTCTGCCCTAAGAAGAGCGGCCTTATTGTATGTAAAATGAAGTGACTAATGATTTTGCCGTGAGTAAAGCTAAACGCACACAAACACTTGCTAGTATTACAGACTTGTTTCAGTTCATCTTTCAAGGGACTAAACAGTAGAATTCTCAGTCTAAGGACATCAGGGAGCCTCCAGCTTTTCAGGAATGAGAAAGAGTGGCGCTATTTTTGTTAATGGAATGCACGACATTCGGCATCGAAGATACGTAGGCGCTTCTTTTCTTTACTATACAGATAATATAATATTTCGTAACTTCATAATTAAATACGAAAGAGGGAATATTTTGTTTGTCACGAGCGTGGGACAATCTGAGTCCCTGGCAGAAATTGAACCCACCACCTCCCGTACAACAGTTTTAAATGTCGAAAAAACGCTGTGTAATAATAAAGAAAGTAATATGGTAAATTTCGAGCTCGGGAAGAAATAAGAAAGGTAGAACGTTCTATTTGTCACTAGCTTGGGACAAAGAAAAAATATCAGTCTCCCGTACAGCGGTTTTAAATTTGTGTAATTTTGTTTAAATTCTTGCAGCTGCCCACATAGGTGTCGGAATCAGTGGTCAGGAAGGAATGCAGGCCGTGTTAGCCAGTGATTTCTCCTTTGCCCAGTTTAAATATCCTTTCATGAAATTTTGTCATGAGTGACAGTTATAAGATTTAAGCTGTAATCTAAAAAAAACGTTGTCCTGTGAAAAGCGTAAACCACGAACTATACGACCCAATGGTTTTCTGGGAAGCAGAAGATCTGCTTTGATTCTCAGACACCGTGTACATCATAATGGCACGGAAAAAATAAAACTGTTAGATACACTCCAAAATCTCTTAACGAATTAAAAATACTTTAAAGATCGTTCAATAAACGGAACGGAGTAATAAGCTTGCGGTGCTGTTTTCCCAGAATTCCATCATGTCACATCGTTCATTGTTTTCACTTTTTTCCAGACAACGTTATTTCAATCAGGTGTATACAATGGTTCCACTATTGGTATCTTGATACCAAGTTGCCCGGATAATGATACGCTGGCCATACAGAGAATGCAGAGTAGAACGTGCGGTTTGATTGGACTTGGAGAGTTTGTGATTTAAGTACAGACGTACGAATGACGTAATTAGTGGCAAAAAGCTGCGCGTGCAAATCATCACTGCGGAGATTTTTTAGAACATGCTCTAATTTTGTGCAGGGTAACCGATATCAAACCAATGTATAAAACAAATAGACGCCATTTGGCCGTGTGTGTACTCTGATGACACACAGAGGACGTCAAAACGTGACAAGAACATCAGTCACGCCACCCGCTTGCGGCTCCTAGCGTACTTCTTTGTTCTTACCATGTTTTGACTGCATTTGTGCGTTATCAGACTACACACTCACAGCCAAAAGAGTCTGTTTGTTGAATAAAACGTTGGAATTGAAAGTTGGCAGTATACTGTAGCTCCAGAACACGTTCGTTAAAAAAAATGCTCGAGGGAACGTGATGCAAACGTAAATACAGTATCGGTCGCCAGAGAACGTCTACTGGTGTGAACTTGGGGAATAACTTTGAGAATTAGAATAATAATCTTAGACACGCCAGCAACAGTTTGAAAGCAATCGGGTTGTCGTCGTTATTGTTGTTGTTGATGTAGTTGTTGCTGTTATTGTTCAATCCTTTTTTTTGCCACATTTTTCTTAACAATTTTTCACATATCTTCAGCGACTCCTCCTTGTCCATGGACGGTGGTCTTATTTTCGAATGAGTAAATTTTTAAACTATTTTTTCTACAAGAATTTTGCATTTACCCTGTGTCAACTGTGGTACGCATTTTATACTGGATTCTCCGCGCAGGTAAGGCGATATTTAGTCTACCTCGTTTTGTATCCTTTAGTTTATTACGGTGTGAATGCGCAAACTGTGAAATAGTTATTCTAGTTTGACGTGTTATTGCGAAAGTCAAACCACTCCTTTTTGTTTGTTTGTTTTGTTCGATTCACCGTTCAGTTAAAAATAAGTGTACGATTGTACGATCTAAAATCACCCCGTGAATTTTCATGGTATACATTGTTACCTATCAAGTCGAAGAGATTTTCTGCCTAGACATACTTTCCATCAGGCACTATTTAAACAATAGAGTTCTACTGTCGAAGGCACTATCGTGTGATACCGTGTAACACTAAATTTTTGCGGGAGTTTAATTTTGCGGATTGGCGATTTTTTGCGTTTTGCGGGAACAAATTTTTTCGAATGGGAGAAACTGATTTTTCTTGCTGGGAATTAATTTTTGCGATTTTCAGGAAGTCGCCTTCTATTTGGAATTCTAACGTTGTCGTTATTTGAGTACAAACAATATAGGTGAACAACATGCACTTAATCATTGGAGTACCATCAGACGATCCTTTTCTTTAAAGATTTTAACTGTCAAATACATGTACCAACTCAGGAGCTCCTGACAAACTGCAATGTCATTGTTTATTTCTGAATGTTTTGGTTCTAATTTCGTTTTGTTTCTGAACGAAAGATACGGTTTAAGTTAATGGGCACCAACATGATTTTACATTACGTGTAAAAGGCGATGTTTGTATATAATTTCGACTTTGGAGTAAATTTTTGCGGAGAAAATTTTTGATGGAGATTTTTTGCGCTGGAACTTTGTTTTGCGGATCGTGAAAAAATCCGCAAAATTCGCAAAAATTAGAACCCGCAAAAATTTAGTGCCACACGGTAGGTTGCCCGATGAATTTTATGTTCACAACAAAATATTAGCCCGAGAACGTAGTTTGAGGGTTTATATGAAGTTTAAACGTCAAATTTCCGAGGGACCTATCACACACAGGGCCTTAGACAGAAGGACTCTATTGTTTTTATTGTACAACGCTAAATTTTGAGCGAAAATTGCCAAATACGGGCACTATTTCCTGATAGATTTCCTCCGCGGAGGAGCACTATTCCGTCACGTGTTCAATTTAACTGAACCAATCAAAACAGAGTGGTGAACTGTAAGTGTTGATTGCGCTGCCCTTGCAGGCTTATTGCAATGGTATTTTAACAGTTGCATTATTCATTCTTTTCAGACGCTGTATGATGCGTGGTTTATCTCATTTTACAACGTGTTTTTCACCTCGGCACCGATCGTGTTTTTAGCAGTTCTTGATCAGGTAGGAATAATTTTTAGTGATTGTCTTAGTAATCATTCTGCCTCTCAACTGATAAAAATTCAAACAGCGCTTGAAACGGGAAATTGCTACAAACCGGCTTTCATTTTAACAATTATTTCAAATCTGCCCTTTCCTGTTGCAGTAGAAACTAAGAATTGCACCCTTATAGTTTTACAGTGCGACTTCTTCGGGGAAGCGTAAGTAATTAAAACCCGTGTACTTGCCGAACAGATCTAGAGAATTCAACTTTGGTTGTTGACGCTTCCAATCCATTTATGTGCAACACATCATTATAGAGCGGTTTTCAACCAAAACCAAAACCAAAGACTAACTAATTACTCTGATTAATTAGAACCGCAGGCTCGTACCCAGTCGCTTCTCTTGTCCGTGCTGTGGTTTATGGGTAGGGTTTGATGAGTTCGGGGTGCATCAAGAGAAGGACGGAAGAAAATTGCGCGCATTGATCGCCTTCCCATATTCCAATGCGAAAAAGAATAAGTAAGTGGCGACTGGGTACGAGTCTGTTAGAAAAGAGAAACAACACCGACAAGCGTGGGAAAACGCGAATCACAGAGCTTAGGTGAAACAAAACCACAGCAAACGTAAAGTACTTTTGTCACTCGATTGAAAACCGTCCTTTTAAACATGGAATTTAAAAACTGCATGTATCTTACTATATGACGGATCGTTGTCATTGTCTAGATAACCCGGTAATACTATTGTTAAATACAATACTTCTTTCTTTCCAGGACGTTTCAGAGAAAAGCTGCTTGAAGTACCCTCGTTTGTACGTTCCTGGTCAATCAAACCAGTTGTTCAACAAGAAAATCTTTTTCCTCAGCTTGTTTTACGGCACCTTGACATCCTTAGCCATCTTCTTCTTGCCATACGGTGTTTTCCAGGATCGAATATCAAGCGAGGGCTTGGAGACCTCTTCTGTGTCTTTCTTTGGTACTGTGGTCGCCGCTATTTTGGTGGTTGTTGTCAACATTGAGGTAAGAAAAAAATGAAATGAATAGATGAACGACAATTGGCAATTGTGGCACATTCAAGAACGCCATACAAAGCGCAAGGAATGGAAAATTCTGCCATAAAGCACTTGATTTCTAACTTTCATTTTCTTGCCTTTTCCAGATCTCGTTCCTCACGCAGTATTGGACGTGGATCAATCACTTTTTCGTCTGGGGAAGCATTCTGTTCTATTTTGTCTTTTACTTCGCCTTTTACGCGGAATTCGTGTTCAATATTTTTCCCCAGGGACATTACTATGGAATGCAATTCGAGGTTTATGGTAATGGCGCATTTTGGTTCTCTTTGTTTCTGGTCCTGGCTGTGACTATCACGCCTCGCTTGTCCTACTATTTCATTGAAAACGAACTGTATCCATCACTGAGTGACATCGTAAGGCGGCAAGAAGCGCACAAGAGATTGGTAACGAGTGTACCCCCGGTCGAGTTCAAGCCGCGGCTAGTTCGCAGGCGAAGCTCGAAGCGCTCCAGTTACGCCTTCTCTCATCAGGAAGGATTCGGTAAAATTGTCACTTCACCTGCTACATTTTTGAGGAACAAACTACGAAATCCTAGTCGCAGTAAGACTTCAGCTGTGGTCACCTTGTAATTCTGCACCACGTTTTAGACATGGTTGGTTAGTATTCAGGACGCTTGTCGTCCACTTCTTTCTTTTTTTTTTCTGCAGTTTTTCGGCCATAAGGCTTATGGCTGACAAACTGCATTTGGAAATTTTCCAATTGTAAAAATAACATATCACCAGACAGAGCCTAGAAATTTTAGCTTTCGTGTCAAATTTGACAGGAAACGGTTCAAAGTTTTCATCAAAAGATGCATTTAAAAGTTGCAACATTTACTAGATTGTATGGCTGTATGACAACAGTTGTTACCGTATTTTCTCACTTAAACGCCCCCGGCGTTTATTTCAAACTTGGCTTGGTGGACCCGGCGTTTCTTTGAATCAGCAGTTTATTTGGGCCCGCCACTTTTGAAGAAAGGGTTATTATTCGTTTTTCTTGGCAGCCGTGTATCTTGCCCTTAAATCTTGAGTTTTTTTTTTGACAACAAATTAACGTCTAAGGGGCTTGTTTACAATTCCCTCTTTTATACCCTGCGTTTATTCGGGGTCTGGCGTTTAATCGAGAAAATACGGTACATGACCATATAAAAGTGGGCAAATTTTACTTTTTTAGTAACGAAATATCACGTTGAATTATTCAAAGTATGCTGATACTGCAAAAAGGGAATAATTAGCACAGTGGCTATTAATTTGTCCTAAGATGGCCAGACTAAATTTAATTCTCGAGTATGTTCGCGAAATTCAGTTGTCGGTCAGTGAAGTTCTCCTTCTTCCATTCGACTGTCGTGAGCACCAATTTATCGCTCTCGTGGTTTTTCAGTTTTCAAGTGTTGTGCTCCTAGATTGGTTAAGGGACTTCTTCTGGTCTGGTCAGCCGAAAAAGGCTTTCTTGGAAAGGAGGTTTGCCTATTAAAAATTAAGGTAAATAACGAGTTCTGGAAACTCCGTTTTAGCTTCTAGTTAGAAACTTCTAGTTAAACTGTGATACTATATTTTGTGCCTAAAAAACATTTGTTACAAAAGCAGTAAAGATAAAGGCGAGAATGTGGTATATTTTGATAACCATAGATAATATGAAAAAAGAAGGCTTTTTCGTAGTTAGATTTTCAGTCCAGGAAAAGCCAGCTGGCTTAGCCTCCAAATTTAAACTGTTCATGAATACATGTCATTGCTAGCACAGTGTAAATGATCACTTCGCCTTTAGCTATTAGCAGTAACAATATAGTCCTTTAGCATCAGTTTGGCGAACTTTTGGATTTCAAGTCGCGCTTTAGTTTGGTCTACTTTCACCGAATTTATGTAAGTAATGCTGTCTTAGAACGCTTTAACAATTGCATCAACATAAACATTTTTACCTTAAGGTT
>Ga0126336_10000345_pt1 | contig 17585 bp, 7 predicted proteins | sample SidCmetagenome_FD_92530 | JGI IMG/M metagenome (GOLD analysis project Ga0126336, IMG submission 92530) | Coral microbial communities from El Islote,Puerto Morelos, Mexico - Siderastrea C C metagenome | ecosystem: Host-associated > Invertebrates > Cnidaria > Coral | place: El Islote,Puerto... | reverse complement strand
AATTTAAGCAAATGACATGTGGATTGTCTGCATAATTATTAAAATTGTAATGACGTCACGGACATGCAACCAAACCCGTGCGCCCAGCCGTGAAGGTGGCGAGAATCGCGGGCGCATCGAGACGCTCACGGCTGAAGACTGAGCCCAGGCATGCGAATGTTCAGCAATAAATGCGCAGAGGCTATTTACTTATGACTAATTACTTCACCCTAATACAGTTACTGCAATAAGTGGAAGCAAGGTACACCTAATTTTCCCTCACAACAATAGCTATTCTATCACTATTTCCCTCAAACCAGTGTTTGATCCTTCAATTTAAGACCAAAATAAATACTAATTTGCATTTGCAACTTAAGTCAAGGAAATGGGCATGGTAACGAATCCACACGAGCCTAGATGTGTACAGTACAGACGTTGATAAGAAAAACCTAGTCAGTTTTGCTATTTATGGATAACCTATCTAATAGTGCTAATTAAAGTCGAGCGTACGTTTTGCGTCCTCGCATCCTTATGCAAGGACAATTAGTTGCAAGACCAGATCGTTGAGTTTAGCCACAACTGTGAACCTATTTTTGTGTATCGCTTAGTATAGAGTTGGAGAAAATCGAATTTCTACTTTCTAGTTTTTTGTGCGGTCACATTTAAAGAAGAGCGTGGTCGCTTTTACCTAAACATTTACATAAGGAGAGACTATTTCCAGTCATTATTTACCTGAATAAGACCCCAACATTGGTGATGAAGATGGTTCAGTCGTACTTTAGGTAGCAATCCAGGTCTGATTCCGCTGCTGGCTCCATTGAATCTCAGAGTGTTCCTCACATATACATCACCTATGCCATTGGAAATGATCGTGCCTATACCACCGCTCTGGTAAACCATATTAGCTGCCGTCCAGTCATTAAACTCGAACAAATTGTTGGCGAGAGTCACGTTTAATCCGCTAAATTCCAACACGGCGCCATCTGTGCCGAAAAAAGTATTGTTGAAAAATGTCAGCGTGTTGATTCCCTTCTTGTTCTTATTTGCGTTCACTTTGGTCCATTGAGCCGGAGCTGTCTCTTGCAGCATTCGTCGTGTGTATGAAGGATAACTAAAGTTTAGCGAATGGACTGTCAGGTTATTGATAAAGTTATTGTTGTTGTCCAAAGTAGAAGCCCATAAGGTTGTACCAAAGAAGGTCAACTTCTTGAAAATCACGTGTCTGCAATTGGTAATGTTGAATGTATATGTCATCACTTTACCTCTGACGTCACGCCCTTCAGGAGATTGGCCATCAGGCGTCATAACGTAAACCGTTCGTGTAGCTTTGTCATAAAACCACTCCTCAGGCTTATCAAGAAATTCCAGTTTATCCTCCAAGAAATACTGGTTCATAGTAGGTTTAAACTTGATGGGACCGAATTTGTCGTGATACGTAAAGTTTGGAGTTCCAGGTTTGTGACTCTGAACAATGGAAGTGAACGTGTTAAAGCTGCCAATGTTGAGAACAGCCATGGCACCTGTTGCATTCAGACCGCTTCCAGCTAAGTTCTTTAAACCATTGTCTACCATAATGCCTCGTGTAGACTTGTCTGATGATTTTGCCCAGTAGCTGGAATTGAAAACTGTCTTGTCCGACCACAGGGCGTTTGGCCAGCGGGCGTTTGTCATCATTTGACCATCAATAAATAACTGCCAAATGTCTTCATATATGACCGCCTTGTATGCACCACTGTCATGCTTCACCCATCCCCCTTGGGTCGAATTTGAACGGTGCCATCGATGATTGGATACTCATCATTAAGACCTCGGATGATCATCGGTTTGTCAGGTGTGCCATGCTTGTTAGTGATAGTCACGTGTTCATGGTAACGACCTCCCGGAATAACACATTCATCACCAGGCTTACTCAGCTTATTAACACACGCCTGTATGGTGGTAAAAGGGGGGCGGAGTTGTCGCACTTGCGTTGTATCCTGGAAAGTTGAAAGGCCATGGATTATTCCAAGCAAGGAAGTACACACGAGGGATATAAACAGCAGTAATGCCTGACTTATACCTTGGACCATGCTGTCCTAAAGAGAAATAAGACGGTGGAAAAATATACTTCAGTTCGGCATCAGAAACACCATATAGACTTGGTTCCCTTTTAATTAGTGCAACGATAACCGAAACTGTTTGCTATGAGACATGTAGGGCTACGCCCTCGGGTGTCGTTCGCGCTTGGTGCTCAAGCATGGTACCTGGCGATAGCCTCCCCTCGTTTTTTGCCCGCTCTTTTTTTCGCTCTTGCTCCACTATCTGAACGCCTGGAACAGGCTAGCCTGGCGAGCACCAATGTGAACACTGCTTTTTGTAAGCACCCGTGCCGATAATTGAGCATGGTGCCCGGGCACCGAGATTGGGCACCTGTCTACATCTTCATGTGCGCTGTTACTTGTTAAAGGTCGCAATCTCGCCAAGAGTGCTAGTGCTAGTGAACAATTTCTGCACACAAGTTTTGTGACTGTAGGGAGCTCAGACCGTTACTTAAAAATTTTAAAAGGTTGTAGCTAAGTTCTGGGCACCGACTGTAAACGACCCACAACTCCTTGCTAGTGTCTGGTCACTTTGCTCAGATACCAAGTGTGACCGCTGCCAGTTCAGAGGTCAAGCCCGTGCCCAGGTACCGTGTTCAAGTTACCTCACAAGCACCGACGAAAGGTTGGTTCATTTTATTGCCCGTAAAGGAAACCATTATTTTAAAGATGATTTACAGGCACGGGCACGATTTCACAATTTATTGCCCGTGGTCCGTGAAATCGCGAGACGCACCTGACAAGTAAGACTGCTTGATCCTTACCACCTACCCGTCCCTAATATACTTAAGTACCCCTCCTGAGTCACGAAACTTCGCACTCGACTATCGGTATCTCTGAGAGATAGCTGGTAGTACATGAAGAAAATGCTTGTCCCAGGATATCTGCAGCAAGTACAAGTTAAGCAAGTTATTTTAAAACTGTTAATTTGATGTCACGGGATTGCCCCCAACGATACCCACAGAGGAACAGAAACCAACAAATAAAAGCGTTGATTGACGCGAAGTGAACACATGTCTAACTTGCGAGCGGACGAGACATCTCATATTCTCTTCTCTCTTTAGGACGAAAGAGGACTTTCGTAGGCAGTGTAACCCATGCCATGGCTAACTGGAATAACCTACGGATTTAAAAAAATTGTCACTTCCTTGAGTTTTTTTCAGGTCTGGTTGCTATTGTGGTGCAAAACACTCCTTTTTATGCTATACATAACAAAAACCTAGTCCAGCTAGCAATTATTTTGCCAGGCCGGAAGACCTTTATATTATTTGCAAGGCTACTCGCCATCCACACATCACAAGGGCCGGCGTTCAAGAAATGTTTCCCTTACCTTTGTATCGGATGTATGATATAATCTAGAGTTATTCCTTTGCCACTACTTGTATTAACATCACTTGCTGAAGGTGTATTGAAGCAAGGAGACGTGAATCAACCCCGCTGTGTTGTCCCCGAGAAAGTACTGTTTCACGTGACTCAGAGGTCAGGGGATTTCACAATAATCCACGTGGTTATTGTCGCATGTCACGTCTCCAACTCGATACGATACAGTACAGAGTCAACAGCAGTTGAGATGCAGTGAATGTGTCACCCCAAATGGCACGGTGTTTGAGCCATTACGTTTTGAAATACTTTATATATAGATTCTGACCATATTTTAAAACAATTATCCATTTTACCTGGGTCATTTTGGTCTGAAATAAGACAAGTTTATGTCCATTAGTCTGAGACAGAGTATATATCCCCGTTGTTTATTTATCCCCCTTGGGGGCGAGGTTTAAAAAAACCTGCCATCTAAAGCTTAGAGGGGTACCACGACTAATTCGTGTGACATTGGGCACGAAGTGGTTAAACAGTATACTGAATAGGAAATCAATAAATTGCACTTTTTTGTGTGAAACAGATAGAAAGAAATAATTGTCCACATCACTGGGTTTGCAAGCCTAGCAGTACATATGCAGAAAATGGGTGAAAACATTTTAAGAAGCATTACCCCCTCTCTCCACCCCATGGGATTAAGAAGACTTATAGTAATTACTTCCAGCCTCAGTGCACAAGTGTAACAAGTTACTTTTACTGAATTCTTCCAGACAGTGCCTGTTAGCCGTGCTTTTTACAGACTTCAAAGATTTTTTATATCATTACCTACCTCACCTAAAATAAAAATATTGTGAAATATTTGTCATAATGCGTCCATGTATTTTAACACTACAAAATTCAAGGCCAGGCATAAATATATGCCTATGCCTTCCACCAGAAGCATGTAACCTATTTTAATACTGCTGCCAGCTATCAAATTGAACTTTCTGTCTTTAATTTTTTTTCAGCTTCAAAACAGTGGCAAATTTATGGGGGGCAGGGGTGAGGATTCAGGGGTCCAGAGCCCCCTTCTCCCTCCATTTAATCTGTTCTTTTTTTTTTTTGAAACAATAGAATGCATTCAAACTACAAAAATAAAGAAATAAATAAAAAGAAAGAAGACAAACTAAACCACAGAAGACCGGGTTTACCAGGGAATATCAAATAAATAATATTATAATTGCTACACTGAAAAGTCCACTGAAAAGAAGAAAAGTTTTGGTAGCTCAAGTGGGGTTTGAGCCCACGACCTTTGGGTACCTAGTCCACTGCTTCACCATCTGAGCTATAAAACCACAAATGGGAATGGCGCATGGATGAATCCCTATGGTCTCAGGAGTTTCCTGCGACAGACATGCGAAGCATGTAATACATGCAAGGAACGTATAACAGAGGATTTCAGTGTTTTGATTCTAAACTAAATTACCAGGGAATCTTACCCATTGTTTTAGCTTTGCTAAACCTTAGCGATCCTTTGTGCTTGTGAAGTATCAAGTACAAATTACCATTTGAACCCCTCCTACTAAAAATTTCGGGATCTGCTGCTAAGATGTATATATCACATACAAAAAAGTGTAGTAAAACCAAATAGAAAAAATTCATAACAACAATAGGTAAACTCTGACTAACAAAAAGAAATGTGTTACAGCTGCATAGTTCCTTATGTCTAGCCAGAGTTAAAAGAGTGTTTAGTTGCAAACCATACATGTAGCTATTTCATTTTGTTGTATGGGTGCCAAGATTTGCAAAGGAAAATAAATGAGAAATAAGTTGTACAACACTCCGCCAGAGAAACTTCATCACTAACATTACTGACCGGAACAAAAAAAAACTTTTATACTGGTGTTAATGTACCAGTATCATAAAATTACAGTGCATGTAAAAGAGCCCTGTAAACTATTACTAGTGCCGATTTCACTTGTGAAATCTTCACCTCGCCCCAGTTATTTGCCCCTGAATCTTCAAGGATGAACAACAATTAAAATACACAAATTTCAAAAATGAAAAGTGCTTTGTATGACACTTGCTCACTGGATAAAGTGTGTCAACAAACACTCGTTCTTCTCTGTTACTATTTGAATATAAATTTTACTTGTGCACCTTCCATGAACAAGTTCTTAACACTTGCTCGGTTTTCTTCAAAATAACCTTATAATGGAACACTGAATAGTAAGGTACCTACGAAACAAACAAACTGGATGCTGAAGCACCAGATCATAAACCCACAGACTTAGGAAGAAACATTTGGAACTCACTGACAATTGTGTCAGCTTAATACGGGGTGTTTGCTTGATATGGGGTACGCTTATACAAGTTTCACTGTATCATATTGATTTCATAATTGGTTTCAATAATCCACTTTTCAAATGAAGAAGGAAATATTAAAAATGAAACTCAATCCACTATTCAAATTTTGATTGGATTAATTCATGCATCAGGCACGTTGGAATTTGACAGGATTCTGCTACATGTGTTCACCATAACACACAGTACCAAATTTGCTTGGGATCTCAATAGCGACTGACTGATGATAAAATGTATGACTGTAGAATCAAAACTCAATTATCTGGATCTCGATTATTGAGACTTTTCTCACAGTCTTACTTCATCCTGCAACATTAATTTTATGACTGACGATTGTAACATCTTTGAGTGGAAAATCATGAGTTTAAGGTTCAATAGGATTTATTTACTCCATGTTCTCCCATGAAAAAACCACTGAGAACCCTATCAGAAAAGATGAAGTCAAGCATGCCGTTATTTGAGCCGTCGGTAAATGAAGTTTCCTCTGAAAATTATAACCGCCGAGATTACTCGCCTAAATCTTGCTTGATGATTATTCAGTTTTGAGTTATGTATGTCAAGAAAATGATCATTCTTCTCGATTGTCCAAACTATTATTTAGTTGACCCATCAAGTCCAGATAGTCGAGGTTTGAGCTTTAGTTGCGTTTCGCTGATTTGGGACATTTTGATTGTTTTGTTTTGGCAAGGAATGAAAATCTACAATATCTGCAGATATTTGATTCATGCTACATAACTCCTAAAATACCTATGCATATTATCTGCAAAACTACTAAATACAATTAGGTTACATAAACTACAGTCTGGTGGCTCTATTTTAGCCTTACAGATCCTTGCCCTCTTGAGGATAAGTCTTTGTGAAATTTGTCCCGTCTCCTGGCAAAGGCGAGCTTACAGTGGGCCAGATCCATACCAAATACCACCTCTCTCCAAACACCTGAATGAAGTTCTTCTTCCAGCCAAGGTCATATTCTCTCTTTTTCTTTTTCCGCTCACAGGAAGTCTGACCTCGAAAAATGATTCCAGTTTGGAAGAATAACAGGCCACTGAAAAGAAGCAGTGCGACGACAGAAATTCCAGCCATGAAGGAAACAAAAATTCCGTAGAGAGAAGTATAGCCTAATAGCCATAGGACAACAGGTGTAAACATTGTCAGAAGAGTCCAAAAGCCGATACCACCGACTTCTTCTGTGACATATTCGTGGTGGAAAACATTGGCATAAACAGCTCCCATCCAAAGATACAATGCCAAACACATGTAGTAACGATAGTTCCTAAAACCGACGCATTTGCCCGCGAAATTACAGTGGTGATCGCGCTTCAACACGCATTCGTCACAAACTTGACAATGATAGGCCCTCGGAGGGGAGTTGAGCTGACAGAATGGACAGTAAGTCCAGCCTGGTTTGAGCACAGACGGCATTCCTAGATTCTTTCCTGTTGTATTTGTTGTTATCAGCATATAGAAGTTGGCGAAAACGTTCAGCCACATGAAGAATCCACAGAACACGTGAATGCAGTACCACGTTGAGAAAGGAGCGTGGTAAAGCGGTAACACAATGAACAGCTCGAACAGCGCTATGGCCCACAACATCACGATCATAAACACAAATGCAACCAAATCAGAAGACTTTTGTGGCTTCAGACCGTCAAACCAGCCTCCTTTGCTCTCCATAATCACAGTAGTTTTGCAGTTTCAACTGCTTCAAAATCCACAATGCCCAAACTCTTCCTCTGATATCCTTAGTAACCATGCGAGGGTTCTTGTCCCAGAAAGACTGGAATCAGGAAGGTGCGGTATTCTCTTAGCGGTATTCATAACGGTCAAGCGAGAAACATAAGAAAAGTAAGTACTTCAAAGATAAGGGAGTGATTTTCACTGTTCAAAGTTTGATACTTTACCAGTATCCTGTTGATTTGCTAAAATGTTTCGAACTTAACTAAAAAAAAAGTTGTGAGGGAAACGGACTTGTCGGCGCAATTTGTACAGCTGAGGTAACCAAAGCGTAACATGAGAGTTTGTATGGAGCTTGAAATTCGATCAAAAATAATCGGCGGTGTTCCACCGAAAAATCGAAATAAAGTTTAGAAAACCTTACCTGTTGTGTGTTTGCTGTGTTTTTATCGCTTTTCCGAGGTTCTGGAGGCCGTTTAGGCGATTTTCTGCTTAAAACGGTCGATGCGACGGCATGTCACGTTCTGAAAAGCGATAAAAACTCAGCAAACACACGACAGGTAAGGTTTTTTAAACTGTATTTCGATTTTAATGTATTTTCGGCGGAAACCGCCGATTATTTTCGATTGAATTTCAACTCCATACAATCTCTCATATTACGCTTTGGTTACCTGTGGTAAAAGTGATTTTGTTCAGGTGCGGAACATTAAATGGAAAAGAAACTCGTTTATTTGAGAGAAATGAAAATATATTTACGCTCACCCACTATTTCATATATCCTTGTTCATCTTTCGACTGCATCGTGAATAAATCTTAGTGATTTAAACGATAAAACTGCGTCAGACGTTTGCCCGGGTTGAAGTACGGTAAGGGCGCGGTGTAAAGGTGCCGTCTAAGTTATAATTTACCTGAGGCCTCGGACAGTAGCAATCCTTTCTCAGTTTCCTCAACACATAAGGAAGAGGACGTTATGCAAAATAACAGGTAAAATTCAAAAGATTTCCAACGAAAAAAAAAACATTTACTCATGTAGATAAACAAATCGCTTAGCAAGATGTGCATTTTAAGTTTCGAGTTCCTTGTGATCTTTCTCGAGAACCAGTTTAGCAATTAGAGGCTTTTGTGATCACCATTTTTTTGTGATAGGTTACTTAGAATTAACCAACCCCACCCAATAAACCTGATTGTTTGATCAACTATGTCACCCAATATAAGCCTAACCAAGTTTAAAGGGACACGACCACACCCTTAAACACACGCCACGTAAACAGCTTGAACAACATGAGCATTAACCTTAGTTTCAAAAAATCATTTATTTAAGCTTATGGTTTTCATGAAAAAGGTACAAGACTTAAAAATTGCAACTTTTATTGTAAAAGGCTACTGAAGTGTGTTTTTCAGTGAAAAACTGATCGCTTGATTTATCACAATTGAATTTATGCTACCTGTCGACGTACATTCCAAATGTGAGAGGAGTACTGGGTTCCTGCAGTGGGTGGATACAGTATTTATAGACGAGGAGAAGGTGGGTGGAAAGGGGGGGGGGGGCGTTTTTGTAGGTACAAGCAGTAAAATCCCCAGACAATAGAAAAATAGACTACGAGCAGTTCCTCTTTCCGCTCGGGGATAGTCGAGGGAAACGAACAAGCGAGCGGGTGCGAACGTCCCCTGCCGCGTTGAAACGTGACACGCGTGTCGAGCCGCTAGTGTAGTGACGTTTCAACGCAGCAGGAGGTGTTCGCGCCCGCTCGCTTGTTCGTTTCCCTCGACCATCCCTGAGCGGATAGAGAGACTGCTCGTAGTCTAATAGAAAAAAGGCAGGCGGTAAAAGGCGCTTAGTGTATTTTCAATTTTTTGATGGGGGAATGGAGATAACATCCCCCATCCCTTTGCCTTGATAAGACTAATTCTGCTAGTAAAAATATTGGAAATTAATCTGCCATATATCTTTTTCCGTTGTAGTAGGCCCTCGTGATCAGAAACGACGCGCTGACGAGCCCCAATCAGGGCGAAACAGCTGTCCTTGCCTGCTTTCTAGATTTGAATCATGTTAGCTCTAGCTATTAAAGAGAACTGCAGTGCCTTCGGGTTTTTTAGCTTCGTTTTTATACATTGTTAATCTTCTCCCTTGATCGACCCTGGTAAGTAATTTACAACTGAGTCACACAATAAGAAAAGTGTTCTACTGGATTTTCAGTCAGGCTTCTTTTTCCTCTCCTAAGTCGAAGCAATTTAAAACCTCCTGGTTAGAAAATCTAATTCTAATAATAAACAAAATAAATTTGCGATCACATTATTCTTTCAAACTGTGCTACTTAAATTACTTAATTATAACCATTTATAGTGTAACGCTAAATTTTGGTGTGCCCCCATTGGTCGAAATCGATCACGTGACGCGATAGTGTCTGCCCTCAGCGGGCGCCTATCAGCGCATAGTGCCCGTTTTTGGCAATTTTCGCTCAAAATTTAGTGTTGTACAGTAAAAACAATAGAGTCCGTCTGTCTCAGGCCCTATGCGTGATAGGCTCCCTCGGAAATTTGATGTTCAAACTTCATAGAAGCCCTCGAACTACGTTCTCGGGCTATTATTTGTTGTGAACATCAAATTTCCTCAGGCAACCTATCACACGATAGTGCCTTCGACAGAAGAACTCTATTGTTCAATTATGATTTTGTAACAACAGACTCCATCTTGCGGTAGTCTGGCCACGTTTTCCAACTATCATAACCCATCTTTCTCATAATAGGAGCAATTCTGTGGGTGTGTTTCAGCAAAGATGGTGGTAACTTGTCACACCATTTATATAATGCTTTTACATTAATAGCTTCCTTGACTTGATCTGTTGATTTCTCAAGGCTAAAATAAAGAACAGAAAGAAAGACTCAAGTTAAAATGCCATAAAACTATTGCATCCAAATGCTATTTATCCGCAGCATCCCCGGAGACTCAGGGGCAGATGGTCGAGGGGAAGGAAACGCGAAACGGGCGGAAAAAATGTCGCGAGGAAGAGTCGGGGAAAACGAGAAAGCTCTCTCGTTTTTCGCGTCTTCTTTCCTCTTATTATTCAGAACTTTTCTTTTGTTTTTCTTTGTAAATTTTTGTCACCCGTTTCGACTTTCCGTTCGCCCCGACTATCTCCTTCTGGGTCCCGAGGGGGCTACTTAGGTATATTAGCGACGGGGACAGTGCGAAGACCTTTTTTTGGGTATTTTTGGGTTTGAAATTAGCGATTTGGTCTTTTTTTTAGCGAGGGAGTTTGGGAAGAAATTTTCTGGTGGACTGTTTCTTGGGTCAAACGATTTTGGCAGTACTTTTATATAAAGGGTTGATAAAAAATGTGCGTAACTCAGAGTTCTCAGTTTTATATCAAACAATCGTATCTGATCAGATTCGTGAAGAGAGCGAATTCCATTTTTCGCGCCTGTCAGATGTATGATACATACATTTTACATACATACATCACCTTTATTAGAAAGAAAGGTGGAAGCCAAAACTGTCTTGGACTCTCTTGGTTTCTTTAATGCAGTTCAAAAGGGGTTTATATTTTTATGCAGATTAAAAGGACTTGTTTAGGTTACGTTCTGGGCCGTTGGACCTTTTTGGGAGGATCACTTTCAGCTCAATGGGACTATTTTTGCCTATGAAACATTCAAAGCCGTTTCCGTATAAAATAAATCCGAAAAGCAAACATAAATATCGACCTTTCATTCAGCTGACTCGTTGTAGCTCCACATCCTGAATGATCTCCTCAAGTGTTCCAAGCTCGTCTTTAAAAAAAAAAGCTTTCAAGTGTTTACTTATTTATTTATTTATTTTTTTATTTTTTTATTTATTTATTTACTCAATTCAATTACAAAGATTGTAAAAAAAAAACAATAAATGAGAATCGAGAATCGATTTGAGAATTGGAACGTACAACTGAGAAATGCTGAAAATTGGAACATACAACTTGCGCGTGCTATTTACAACTAACGTATTTCGAATGCTTTACGCAACAAAGGTATACACGTTTTTGTTAGTCGGCGTTGAACACGCGTGGAAAGCTTTTGTCAGTCTGTCTTATAGCAGTAACATGGCTACAGAAGAATTCAACCAAGAAATCAGTCAGCTTCAACAGCATTATGGGAAGGGCGAGGAAAACAGTCACATGGACTGGGACGTAAAGGAAGTGCGACAAACCGTGGAGACGGATAATGAACGTTATACAGTGATTTTCAGCGTGCTGCAATCCAAGAGACAAAGTTTGAAAATCACCAAGATTATTAAAATAAGAGAAGAGACTGTCGTCGGAGTTCGCATAACAAGAACACTATACATCTATCAAAAAGGAAATCAATTCTACGTTCACAATCAAACTGTTGCTGGCCTCATTCCTCGTAAACATAAACTTCTCACCGACTCTGAATTTTATTTAAGTTTCACGGGGACCCCATTCCACCTGCCGGAAGGCTACAAATTTAAACACTATCAAAACGCGGTGGAATGCTGGGTCCATAATAACATTCTTAAAGGTCCGCATCAACTTCACATTCTAGTGAAGGCGAACTTCAGGAAGTTTGTCCGTGCTTTGGAAAGAATACGAACACAGCCAATTGCAAGAATGACACATGCGTGGAACTTCACAGAAGGCCAAAATGTTTCGCCTTTTGAATCTTCAGAAGAAGAGGAGGATGTTGTTGACGACGAAAATTGTCAGGATGATGAGGTTAGCGAAGACAGTGAGTACTGCGACGTCGTCGATTATTCTGAGACCGATGGTGATTGTAAGAATGACGGAATGAATTGCGTGCTACCTGGGGACGTCGAGGACTATGAAGACGGTAAGGATTCCGGCAAGGAGGACGAAGATGACAAAAAAGATGAAGAAAAAAGAACAGCAGAGGAAGATTATGACGCTGATGATGAAGAAACGTCACAGCAAGATCCTGATGACTCTGACGATAACAGTTCTGTCTCTTCTGATGGTTTGGATTGGTTGTGCGATGTGACTCACAGTAGTGGCAGTGGTAGTGGTTTTGACGCTGACTTTGAAAGAGTTTTTGAGGCTGAGAATGTGAGCGATGATCTTGGGGGTTGTGGAGAATTTAGCAGTGATTCTTTGCCAGAAGTATATGATGGGTTTTGTTGTTTGTTTGGTGAAGCTAGTGAAGTTTATGGTGATAGATCGGATGATGTTATGGACGGTGGTTCTGGTGCGTTTGATGAAGATGTTATGGATGATGGCTGTGATGATTTCATGGATGATAGCTTATTCGAATGTGACGGGCTTCTTTTATTGTTTGATGACGATAAAGATGGTCAGGGTGAGAGTTTTGATGATGATGATGATGATGATGATGATGATGATGATGATGATGATGATGATGATGATGATAAGGAAGGTGGTGAGGCCTTTGAGAATGGTCTTGTTTTCAGGGATGATAGTCGCAGACATTTGGACGTTGAAGATTTTGTAGGCTTTTATGGTTTCGATTATTTATATGATAAGCAGAGGGATGTTTGCGGTGATGGTTTTGAGGTCGTTAAGAATGGTTTGGAGTTTGGGAATGATTTTGATGTTATTGTCAGTTTTGAGGATCGTGACGATTTTGGCGGTGAGAATGTTGATGAGGTCGATAGATTTGGTTGTTTTTCTGGTGAGGATGACGGTCTTTGTGATGATGGTGTTCATCTTAGTGATGTTAAGCATGTTCCTGAGGTTAAGAACTATTTTGATTCTGATGATCTGGAAAAGAAAGAAGAGAGTGGTGGCTGTGGTCCTGCGAGGAAAGACGTCAAAGGAGAAGAACTGTATGATGTGGAAAACAAAGTAGATAATGAAAACACAATGAAAGATGAAGGGAAGGAAAAGAAGCAGAATCGGTGGAATTGTGGCCAGATTTTCAGAGTTTTTGTAAAGGGTTTCTTGTACTTTTGTAATTTTAATTATTAACATTTTTATTATTGGTAATTTTTATTATTTTTAAGCAAAAACTACTTCTTAACGACTTAAGCTGGCTTTTGTGAATGATTTTAACTCATCACTGAGTGGAGGCTAGAAACTATTTTTGTTAATCAGACGGATTGACTTTGCCAACTTTTGACCATCGTGTGTTTGTAGCTTCCTCGTTTCTCTTATTTGCCTTTCTTTAATTTTAAGCCTCGGCCATTAGTACTTAGTCTGATCCAGATCTATTATCAATATGCCTATTATGAACAAATCACTGAAATAATCTATAATCTAGTTAGAGTTACGTGTCATCTGTGGAAGGTACCGCACACTAAACTATTATGGCGACTGCACATCACATAACCGCCTGAAAACATCCGAGTCGGGGCGTGAACGAAAGCCGTGACATAAAACTGATTAAGTATTCCAACTAAGTCACATTACAGCGCAAACACAATACAGTGACCACTTTCATCAAATTCACAGACTTTTGTGACAGATCGACTACACTTTGGCCAGTTTCGAGCATATTCGTACAGGGTTAGTCTCAATCTGAGGTAAAACATGCGCAAATACCAACTGAAAGGGGTGACTGCGGCTTTTACTTCGTGTAGAAGACATAGAATTTGCAAAACAATAAACAAAAAAACTCAAAACAGTGAACAGAGAAAAACAATGCCCTACCGTGCAATAAAGAATACAATACACTAGTTGTTTTGCAAATTCTGTGTCTTCTACCCGAAGTAAGACCCGTAAATGCTAATACAAAACAATACACAGAGTTGTGAACAGCTCACCTCTTCAATACCAGCTGACAGGGGATATTTCTAACCATTTTACTTCAGATTGAGACCAACCCTGTAGAAAGGCGTCTTTCATCTTTTTATGCAGCGGTCTTGTGAGATCGAAAGTGGACTATGAAGCGTTTGAATTTAAATAAATTAAAAGTGACCACTCTTTTTCGCAAGCGCTGTAATGTTCCAGCCGCCATGGTTTGTGCGTTGTCTCTCCCACAAATATATGCTTTGATAATTTTGTCAGTGGTAGTTTAGTGGTCGAACGCCTGTAAGAGTCGTAGGCGAATGAAGGCAGCGTTCGAGTTATGAGATGATTAAGTCGCCATGATTAAGTCTGCCTGTGGTATCTTCCGCAGGTGACTCAGTTAAAAATTTTTGGCTCATCCTGAAAGCTTTTGCCTTTATCACGTGTTACATATACAAATTAATCATCTGGTTTATTTTTTTCATTGATAAAACCCGTTTGTGTCTTTAGCACTCTAATGGTCATAGTGATTTGTTCATCATCAGATGATCTCTATTCAGAGTTTTTCTTTGTTGCATTGTAAACGTACGGGGCCAGAAGAAGAAAGAATTGTCACATTTTTTTTATCTTTTACCTTAATAAAGTATATTCCACCGTTAAAGATATTCCTGTTACATAAGCATGGTTGGCAATTTGACAGTTTTAATTTAGTATCTGTAAAGAAACTAATTTTCAACTAACTAAAAGAGACACCTGCCTAGGTATAAAGGAAACTTCAAACTTGCCCAGCAGAATGAAACGTGGACAAATTTTCATGCTTGTAGCAAAGGTTAGAGGTATAAATGTAAAAATTACGGGACATCTTTTCTCTTTGTAGATTAAAGGACTTTAGGTTACATTATTGAACTGGGCCATTGGACGGTTTGGGGGTTCACTTTTAGCTTCATGGACTCTTTTGGCTATGAAATTTTGGCGTCATTCGCACCTCCTGACTTGTCCCCAGTCGTCTTCATGTCGCGCGAAGTGTGATGGGTATGTACAGGAGCCCATCATCCGATGGGCTCCTGGTATATACGGTATCACACCACGCGCTCCCATGCCGCCCGCTTTGCGCGGCATGAAGACGACTGGGGACTAGTCGGGAGCTCCCGCACCTTACCGTCACTAATATCACTGAGTACCCCCTGGGGTACCCCCCCCCATCACTAATATTCCTGAGTACCCCCCTGCGCCCGGTTCTCCGAGGATGTCCACTGTGATCCTAGTGTCGGCTTTGGGGCAAGGGGATAACATTAATGAATATTTATTCTGCAACATCACGTGTTTCACTGTGTGTCCATCATCTGCAATGTTGCGCGCAATGATGCATCGTGTGCCCGCGCCTTAACTCTCTTGGGGATTAATGGTTTATTGAGACTTACTAATCCAATTAGGACCTCATAATTTACCAAAGTGTTAACCGTTTTGTTATGACAGGGAAAAAGAGTTTTTTTTAATCAGCTTACCGTGATAATATAATTCCACCAGGTTTTCCTATCTCAGTCTGATGATGTAACACGACATTATCCCAAGCAACATTGACAAATTCCAAGACGAGCTTCATGCTCTCTGCCGGAAACAACACCAGATGCTCATAAGGAATTCTCAGACATCTTGCTTGTCCTATCTCTTCGCACTGGCGATTCATTTCACTGACCGCTACATTCCAGGCTCTTAGCAAACCTTCTGGGTCGTAATTGTCACTATGTTGAGGGCTATACATCCCTCGAATAGCAATTTTCCTGTCTATGATAGAGTTGAGAACTGCGCGGCCGTCTCGCACCAAAAAAATGAATTTCGAATTTGGAAACAGTCTGGCTAGATAGCTAAGATTCCTGAACGTTAAAGGATCTTTGTTGCAAAGTCTCGGAGCAGGATCCCCATGTTTTGCTATAATCTCTGCTATCAGAGCCGCTACCGCAGAATCTAGTAGTTCTTGTGTCACACCGGCTTCTTCTCGGCGGGTATTTTCGACCTTGCTAAACATATTTAACATCCTAGGAATATTAAGCAGAATTTTCGGGATGACTCTTGTTTCTTGTCCACATCTTATGTCGGGATGGGCGTCTAGCATTACTCGCATCAGTGTAGTTCCACTTCTGGGAAATCCTCCCACGAAAATAAATGGCGTGAAACGATCCACGTGGTTTTGCTTCCGTTGAGTAATGTCTTTGGAAGTCGTCGAAACAATGACGGAATCCTTGAGTTTTTCGTCTGGACGACAGTTTCGCCAAGATAACATCCTTGAGCCGAAGAAGGTCAATAAAGATATAACACAGACGCACAATAGAGCAAAACACTTCGAAACACCTCGTCGAGATATAAACATGTTTATGATACATGCAAATAAACTTTCTTTGTCATAGATACAAGGCTATGATGAAGAAGCCAGGAGCGTTGGTAGATTTTAATGCAAGTCAGTCCACGATAGCACAGTTCGAAGTACGGTTGTTCATCACTGCTAATGTCATTAAGTGACCTTGAATAGCAGCGTTGAAATGTCGATATTCATTACTCCTCATCTCAAATGAATTATAGCATTCAATTGATAAGATGCACCGACACGGTAACTATGGAGACTTTTACATAATTAATAACAATTTTTTGTAGTCAAGTTTGAAACCAAAATTAGAAAAAAATCACCATTTCCTCCAGAAAGCCTCGGAGTTTACATACTGGAAAATTTTAAAACAGCGCATCCCCACTTAACTTTACTTACATAAGACAAGCAGTTTTAAATAACGTTTTGTAATTGGAGATTTTCAAACCAGTTTAGATTAAAATACATATTTTAGGCAACACTGACTGTTAAAAGGATCGTCGAAGTTAATTTCTCCAATCACGGCCCATAAACAAATCGCGGGGACCCGCCGACCACCTGCTCTTAGAAGGACGGTGCCTCAATCTCGTACCCAGAGTACGCGTTACCCTAGACCAGCGGTCGGGAACTGGTCTGCTAGGTACGCGGTGTATGGTGACATAGCTAGGGTAACGCGGATTATGGATACAAGATTGATGTTACTGAGCATACCTTCTGCGCATCTCGGGATGGTCAAACTCGGGTTTCGCAAGGACGGTAACTACTAAAACATATTGCGCGGTTTACGACGATGCGGGAAAAGCAGTTTTTAGCAAGGGCTGGTTGTTAGATACTTGAGCTTAAATTTGCAAAGAAATCGCGATACATTTTTATGTATTTTAAAGTATTTGCTTAACTATCTCTGAAATTAAAAATACGCGGTTACTCACAATTTTGTTTGGACTCCAATGGCCCTTGGTAAGACCACAGGCAGCCCAAGCTAAGGTTGAGAGCTGTGCATAAATTAGACTGTTTTTTCCGCGCTATGCATAATAATGACATCGGCAACATTTAAGAGTTTGTATGGAAATGATACAAAACGTCTCAAATTGCCACAAATCAGAAAGAAGTCGAAATAAAAAAGATTTGTCTTATTTCATTGTT